>Ga0307995_1001055_pt1 | contig 17680 bp, 13 predicted proteins | sample EllFjometagen262_FD_203132 | JGI IMG/M metagenome (GOLD analysis project Ga0307995, IMG submission 203132) | Marine microbial communities from Ellis Fjord, Antarctic Ocean - #262 | ecosystem: Environmental > Aquatic > Marine > Unclassified | place: Southern Ocean | collected 2014-11-02
GCCAGGCCCTGCGCACGTAGATAGCTACCGATCAAATGACCACACAACTCCTCCATGGTTGGCGTGCTAACATCGATATCACTAGGCAATACGCGCTCGCGCAAATCGTAGACTTTGTGGAAATTGCGGCGGCGGGGAACCATCAGCTCACCCTCCATGAAGAGTTGCTCCAACGCTATCTTTGAGGGAGAGCGCGCCCACATCGCATCACTGCTCTTCTTATCTTTGAAATCCTTTGCAGATAAGGGCCCTTCCTCACGAATACGCTTCAGAACCTTCCTCACCTGGCTAGCATCTTTCGGATACCAATGGGTATCGCCGGTGGCGATGCGCTGCATCATCGGCAATGAATAGCGGTAGTCCCTCATTGGCAAGATGGCTAGAGCATGAGCCCAATGTTCGAAGACGGCTCCTTGCTCTTGCAGTAGATCGATGTCGGTAGCCTTAAAGGCAGATACCCTATTCCAGAGGGTGTGAATATGCGCCCTGGCGACAACCGAGAGCGTGTCGATCTGTACATAGCCTAGATGCTCGATAGCTTTTTGCGTCGCACCTAGCCCACTGCCGAACGTTCCCCGACTGGGCAAACCTTGGCGAGCCAGAACGAGCCGGCGTGCATCATTGAGAGAAACGGTTTCAGTCATTGAAATAAAATTGGGGCCTACGACGAGGCTGCACAGAGAAGATCACGTCCAGCAATCAGACGAATAAATTCTAGCTAGAACCTGCCCTCGTTGATCACGACGGCAGTGGCAATACCTCCGACATTTTTAACTGAATAAGACTGCCCAGCCTTGCGCCAGGACCAATTACCAGGATGGTCGAGCTCATCGATCACCTGATCATCTCTAGTGACTTGTAGCAAGCCATCGACGACCTGAACAACCACACTAGGCAGCTGATGATGCTGAACTTTGGTTTCCTCACCCGGAGCTAGTTCAACTCGATAGGATCTAAACCAGGCATTTTCAAGCTCTGGCTCGCCGCTTAGGCCAGACGGTCTATCGGACTGCAAGTCGATATTTCCCGCGCTGCCATTTACCAGGGCGATAATACGAAATAAACCTGGGCCGGCGTTAGACACTTTGTGCGTTATTGCCTCGCTGGCGTAGTCGGTATTATTGCCGATCTGACCATCGCGTGGACCATCGGCCATGCTGATATAGGTGAGCATGATGGCTTGATCATGAACATGAGGTAGTGAGGTATCGCCTGGATTGACCTGCACATCTAGTAAGTAGAGATCACCCTCGTTGTGTACTGTTCTATGTCTTGGTTCTTGGAGTAAGTGCACGATTCGTTCGCCGGCGAACTCGTTGTCTTCGGCGGCGAATAGCTTTGAGGTTGAGCCTAGGGACAACACTAGAAGCAGGAGGCAGGCGAGGATGAAAAAGATAACGCGTATGCGCAGTAGAGGGTCGTTTTGGGCTACGCGAGCTACGGCAATGGGTCGTCTAGGTTGCTTGTTCTTCATTTTACTTTCCCTGCTGAAAGTTTGTCACTTGAAGAGGAGAAACTACTCCTTCTTTCTAGGTTTTGCTAGGGGTTGCAGCTAGTGATTTGACTGGGCATCGCTTCGTTCGGGCTCACAGAAAGCTGGAGGTAAGGACTCATTCGCAATCTGGCTTAGCCAAATTACACCCCCAACGGGTAGCTTGCAGCCGTGTACGCTGTTATCGCAGCTTTCGAACCTTGGGTTCTGTGCCTGCTGATGGAAGAACCAAACCAGCCCCCTTTCCCCGGGTAGACTGGATTAGCATCAAAGACGCTACTCGTGACCAAGGCGAGTTAGAGGACACAGCGGTGCTTTATATTTCAAGCAAGTATTTGCTCAAAGCCAACAAGTATTTAGAGAAAATCAATATTTTATGAGCAACAACTAGTGGAATCGGTTGCTGGCATTCTCTCAATGAAGAATAGGAAACTTTGGGCCAGGGATGCTATAGATCTCGCGCTCTCTAAAGAACCTCCCACAACATGCAGCATACATAATGCAACGAATTCACCTACAAAAAGAGGTAAACGGATCACTGCGTACCAAGCCAGATAAGCTTTTTATAGAACAAAACTAGTTCAAGTCTGAAGAGTCATCCTAAAACGCGCCTAGCCATTTCAAGTTTGGGGGGAAACGGCTACCTTCCTTCAATTATGATCCAGGGAAAGTATTTTGTTGAACGCCGGTTCAGATGTTTTTCGAGTAGGAAATCTTAGTAACATCGCATGGTGCAACGGCAGTAACTGAACCGGCGTTATCTTCTCTAAATCAATTAGATGCCCTCTCAAACCAATTCCGCTCCCCTCTACGCAGAATACCCCCCATCAACCGGCAGTGACTGACCGGTAATATACCCGGCATTTTCCGATGCCAGGAATACCACCGCATCAAACAATTCTGCAGGTGCCCCAGCCCGTGCCAATGGCACCTGTTGCATCCACTGATCAAGAATTCCACCTGGGGGCGACTCTATTTCTTGTGACAGACCAATCGCAATCAGGCCAACAGCAACGCAATTAGCGCGAATGCCATGGTGACCTTCTTCACGGGCGATAGCTGTACACAGGTGCTGCACGCCCGCCTTCGGAATAGAAGAGAGGCCGTCGGTACTAATATATTTGTGGATCGCCGCGGTGGTAAGAGCGGTGATCGATCCACCTCCACCTTCGCGCAACGCAGGAACTACTGCACGCATAACGTGGTAAAACCCTTTAACGTCTGTGTCGAGTGTCTTGTAAAACACTTCTGGGTCTGCGTCCATGATCGGCAGAATATTTAAAAATGGGCCGGTTGCAAACACAACAGAATGGATGCGGCCGAACTTTTCACGGGCTTTGACGACGAAGTCTTCAACCTGTTCCAGGTTAAGCAGATCTACGCACATTGCCATGCTGCGCTGACCGTTAGCCTCCACCATCTCAATATTTTTGTCAGCAGCTGCCTTGTTGCTTAAGTAGGTAAACGCAACGTCCGTGCCGCTTTTGCTCAGTAGATCCACCACACCTGACCCGAGTCCTCCGGACCCGCCGAAAACAATCGCTGCTCCTTCTGAAAACCTGTAGTTGCTCATCTTGTAACCTCTTTGCTGATATTATTATTTAATAATTAGTTAGTCGATTTTTGTTATCAATTTAGACGCACTCGCTGACGAACTCAAGCAACACTTGGTTGTAAGCCGGTGCGTCCTCCATGTGTGGCGCATGACCGCAATCAGCAAACTCGTGTGTACGCGCGTTGGCGTTCAGGCTCGCAACCGATCTCGGTATATCCGGGTCCACAACCACGTCTTTGGCACCAACGCAGGAGAGAATCGGGCAGCCAAGATCTGCGAGTATGGCACGCTGATCGAGCGGACCCAAAGCTGCCAATGACGCAGCTGCGGCAGGTGAGCTATCCATAAAAATTTGCCATATCCAACGCAAAGTAACATCACCCAGCGGCTTGGCTGGGACACCCTGAGTCATTGCCCAAAGAAATTCTGCACGATTGGCGCCCATTGCCTCCATGGTTGCGGCCATCGCGCCCTCTTCCCCACCGTGGGGATAGTCGGGCTTGCGCAGGTAAGCCGGAGTAGCACCACAGGTAAGTAAAACACCAGCGCAGCGTACACCAAGGTCATGGGCCGCCTGCATAACAACAGCACCACCGAGTGACCAGCCATTAAGAACAACCTTCTCAAGATCTAGATGATCTACCAGCGCAGTAAGGTCTCCGGCAATCGCTTCTATTGAAAAATCAGAGAAATCCTTGTCTGATAAACCGCAGCCTCGATGATCGAACAACACCACCCTATGCCCTGCTTCGCGAATTGCGTTCAGGTTAAAATCCCAAGTTCGCACACTCATTCCCCAGCCGTGCACGAGCACAACCGCAGTCTCACCCGTGCCGTAATCTTCAAAATAAATTCGTCTGCCTGCTTTGCGTTCCAGATACGCCATGATCAACTCCTGTTGCTGAGCAACTTTATAATTGCCTGTTCATAGTGGGCAAAAACTTCGTCCAGGTCCAGCGCCTCAGCATCCACAAGCCACTGATAGACCGTACCGAATATTAATGAGCAGTATTGCACGGCGAACTGCTCCGGATTGATTGCCGGATCGATGTCGCCGTTTTCGATCCCCTCGCGAATCCAGCGAGACGCATCTTTGCGATACGAATTGTGATTGGCAGCTAGTCGCGTTCGAATCTCCGAGGCATGGCCAAGCGATTCATACCAAAGGATGTACATAGCGCGCATATAAGTGGGCTCACTTCTCATGAATTCCCTGAGTGCTGCAATGGCAGCCTTCATTGCCTGTATACCAGTTTTATTGTCGGTATAACTACGCAGAAAAAATTTCCAGTGGGAGTCGAAGCGCATAAACAGATCTCGGAGGAAAATTTCCTTCGAACCAAACCGCGAGTTAGCCAGACCGCGGCTGTAACCGGCAAGTTCGCCAATCGCCTTCAGCGTGGTGCCCTGAGTACCGTGCTTAATTATCAGCTCTATAGCCGCCTCAAACATACGTTGATCCGAGAGTGCCACTCGCTCTGCCTGCGTCATGCGTTCTGTCGATACCAACGCTCGTTGCTCGACGGGAACTTGTCCGCCCTGATCCTGCATTATGGTTTCTTGCATTTCAGACCCTCCATTACCAGTCACCATTGGCGGCGTCCCGTGCTTCCAAAAGCAGTGCCGGCACATCGTATTCTAGACCGCGGCTATAAGCTGTATCCACCTTGCCTTGTCGCTGTAATATCCAAGCACCCTCGACGATGGAAGCCAGACGCCAGAACGCAAAGCAAAGGTAAAAATCGAGTTGATCTATCGCCAGCTGGGTGCGCTCAGACCAACGTTCGGCCAGCGCACGCCTAGTTACAATCCCCCGAATCCGCGTAACAGCCTGTACCTGTTGAAAAGCAGGCGGGTCGGCGCGGCGCGGCCCCCAGAACATCAGAAAGAGACCCAGGTCAGTCAACGGATCGCCCAGTGTAGAGAGCTCCCAGTCGATAACCGCAGCCAGTTCGGGGCCCGATGTACGGCACAGCGTGTTATCAAGATGGAAGTCGCCGTGAACGATCGCAGCCCTCGAGACTTGCGGAATATGGTTACGCAGCCAATCGGCTAATTCGTCCAACAACGGAAGTTCACGAACCGACTGCTGTGAGCGGATTTTTTGCCAGCGATCGATGTTGCGACTCAGAAAATCGTTAGCATTACCCAAATCAGCCAGACCAACTTCTGCAGGTTCTATGCCATGCAGGGTCGCTAGTTCATCAGTTAAGTGCAGCCCGAGTTGGTTAACGCTGTCGACCGGATCGGCGTAGGCCTCTGGCAGCTCATCAGTAATGGCAACGCCGTCGATGTGTTCCACAAGCAGAAAGGGTCTGCCGATAACTTCAGCGGCATCGCACCAGGCCAGCACTTGTGGCACTTTCATATGCCCCGCTAGCGCAGACATTACACGCGCTTCCCGCTCTATCCCCCGCTGCGAATTAGGCGAAATACTATCCGCTGGGGGTGTTCTCAGGACCAGGTCGCCATCATCACTACCAAGCAGCAAACTAAGATTAGCATTTCCGCCGCTGAGCGGCCTGCGGACGAAGGTACCGGAACGACTGAGTGAATTTTCGATCCAGCGTCTCAAACTTTGTTCGTCGATTTTCTCAGATATCATGCTTCAGCCCGGCAACCCGAATGTGCTCATTAAGCCGCCATCCACCGGAATAAAAGCACCGGTCATATAGGTGGCAGCAGCTACCAAGTGGACCGCGTCCGCAATTTCCGCTGCCTCGCCGAGGCGACCAAGCGGAATCATGCTGCGCATTGAGTTCAAGGCTTTTTCCGAAAGGCCACTTGTCATATCCGTGAGGACTAGACCGGGAATGACAAGGTTGACGCGTATGCCGCGCTCGGCGAATTCTATCGACAAGGCACGTGTTAGTCCGGCCAGGCCTGCCTTGGAACTGGCGTAAGCTGCGTCTCCGGGGAAGCCCCGAAAACCAACTACGGCGCCGATATTAACAATGCTAGCACCTTGATTCAGATGAGGGTCAGCAGCGCGTATTACTTTCAACGCGCCACTTAAATTTGTTTGCAGAACCGCGTCCCAGTCGTCAAGATCCAGACGCGAGGCCTTACCGCCGCGATGCAAACCGGCATTGTTGACCACAACATCAAGCCTTCCCCATTTAGCGATTACTTGCTCGACGGCGTCTCGAAGTTGGACCTCATCGCAAACATCAGCAGCGAGGTTTACCAGCTTGTCGCCGTCGGCTTCTAGCTTAGCTTTTTGGGGGTTCCGTGTCAGGACAGCTACTCGGTCTCCGCCGGCTAGGGCCCGCTCGACGATGGCTTGACCAATGCCCCTTGAGCCCCCGGTCACCAACCACACCTTTGCATTATTCGACAATTAGGCCTCCAGACAAACACTTACTTGTGTCCAACAAGTATAATTCTGTAAACTGACAAGTCAACGGGCTATCCGTCAAGATTTCCCTGTGCGCAAGCCGGACAACAATCGATAAAGGAAATTAAAGTGAGCTGGAGTTTTGAAACCGACCCTGTATTCCAAAGCCAACTGGACTGGATAGCAGAATTCACCAGAGATGAAATCGAACCGATGGACCTAGTGTTTCGAGAACCCGGCGATCCATGGGACCCCAATTCTCCCGCAGCGAAGGCAATGGAACCCCTCAGGGCAATCGTTAGGAAGCGCGGCCTTTGGGCCTGCCACCTTGGCCCCGAACTGGGGGGCGGAGGTTACGGCCAAGTCAAACTAGGCTTGATGAACGAGATTCTGGGGCGCACCCGTTTTGGGCCTAGCGTCTTTGGGTGCCAGGCACCTGATTCAGGCAACGCCGAAATTCTTGCGCACTTTGGTACCGCCGAGCAAAAGCGCCTGTATCTGCAACCGTTGCTGGATGGCAAGATCGCGTCCTGCTACTCCATGACTGAACCCCAAGCCGGATCTGATCCTGGTGAGTTCAGTTGCGTGGCAGAAAAAATCGAGGAACAGTGGGTCATTAATGGTGAGAAATGGTTTGCCTCACACGCGCGCTTTGCCGAATTTTTGATCGTGATGGTGGTAACCGACAAGACCGTGCCTGTCCACCAAGGTGCCTCGATGTTGTTGGTTGAGAAGGACACACCAGGGATGGAGATCATCCGCAATTCAGCGGTGGGGCCGCACGCTGAACAAGGCGATGGGGTGCACGCCTACATACGGTTTAAAAACTGTACGGTGCCACTGGAGAACATGCTCGGCAATCCGGGACAGGGCTTTATCGTTGCACAAACCCGACTGGGTGGCGGTCGCGTGCACCACGCGATGCGTACCGTTGGCGTACTAAATAAGGCGCTGGATATGATGTGCGAACGAGCATTGAGTCGTGTTACTAAGGGCGAGTTACTGGCTGACAAACAGTTTACCCAGGAGAAAATTGCCGACAGCTATACTCAGATTTTGCAGTACCGGCTGCATGTGCTTTACACCGCCTGGCTGATAGACAAGTATCAGGAATACAATCGAGAGGTGCGCAAGGAAATTGCTGCCATCAAATCCGCTACACCTGGTATCTTGCAGGACGTTGTTTACAGGGCTATGCACTTGCACGGCAGTTTAGGCATGTCTGATGAAACTCCGTTGGTAACGATGTGGGCAAATATTCCGGAACTTGGTGTAGTTGACGGACCCTCTGAGGTGCATAAGCTTACCGTGGCAAAAACAGTATTACGTGAATACGAAGCCGCGCCTGGGCTATTTCCGACCTATCACACGCCGACTCAGCGCGAAGCAGCGCTGCGCAAATATGGTCATTTCCTTAACAATTGATAAAAGATTATGTTGAGAGTAGTTTTCAGTTTGATCCCTGCTAATATTTTTGTGAGGAAGTAAACTTTTCAAAATCGTGACCCTTAAAAATAATAAACCCTAACACTAGAAACACGAGGTAATTCGCCATGGATCAAAAGAAAAAGCCTGACTTTGACGTTATCAGCGTTGGTGCCGGCTTCGCCGGACTGGCCTTGGTCCACCATTTGCGCGACATCGGAATGACCATCCGGGTTTTTGATCGCGCTTCAGATATCGGTGGCACCTGGTCCTGGAACCGCTATCCAGGCGCGATGACCGACAGCGAAAGCTATTACTACTGCCTGATGTTCTCGAAGGAGCTTCTGCAGGAATGGAAGTGGACTCAGCGCTACCCAGATTGGAAAGAAACCCTCTCCTACATGCACTTCGTGGCAGACCGCTGCGATATGATGCCGCACATTCAACTCAACACGGAAATTGTCGCGGCGGAATATCAGAAGGACGAGGGTATTTGGAAAGTCACCACGGCCAGTGGTGAACCCTTTACCTGTAAGTATTTTATCAGCAGCATGGGTATGATTTCACATCCCGTGAAGCCCCAGCTCAAGGGCTTGGACAAATTCAAAGGACCAATTTTCCATTCATCACGCTGGCCCGAGGGACTTGAATATAAAGGCAAGCGGATCGGCATCATCGGTGCCGGTGCAAGCACGGTGCAGATGGTGCCAGCCATGGCCGAAGACGCCGCACAGATCACCGTGTTTCATCGCACGTCCAATTACATTCTTCCGGCAATGCAAAAACCCATGACCCCGGAGTGGGAAAAAGAAATCAAGGACAACTACGACGAGATCGTCGACATGTGCCGCAATCATGGATTTGGGATGGCGTTCGGCACCGCGAATGGCCGCATGGCTATGGAAACCTCGCCGGAAGAGTGCGAGCGAATCTTTGAAGAAAACTGGAACGGCAGTTTTCGCTGGGTGTTTGAGACCTTCGATGACCTTCTAGGCTCACCGGAAGCCAACCGCATGGCTTCGGAGTTTATCATTCGCAAGATGCGCGAGCGCATCGAAGATCCGGAAGTCGCCGATATTCTGGTGCCGAAGGCGGACGATTACCCACTGTTCGCAAAACGGCCACCACTCGATCACGGCTATCTCGAAGCCTTTAGTCGCGACAATGTGCATGTGGTAGATATCAAGAATCGCGAACCACTAACGGAGATAACAAAGACTGGTATTCGTACTGTAGAGAATCACTATGAGTTTGACATCATCGTATTGGCCACCGGCTTCCAGGCCTACACCGGTGCGCTAGAAGCATTTCCGATTCGCGGTGAGTCTGGTGTCAGCTTGCGTGACAAATGGCAGGATCAGTCACAATCAATTATGGGTGTCTGCATTGCTGACTACCCAAACCTATTTACTATTACTGGCCCACAGGCACCCTTTGCGAATTTGCCTACATCGATCGGACAGAACGCGGTGTGGATCGCCAACTGCATTAGCATGATGGAGTCTGAAGGTTTCGATGTCTTTAAACCCCGCAAAGATGCAGAAGAAAAGTGGTCGGCCGCAGTTGCCGATATTCACGGTCAGACCTTGATGTCCCGTGGTGACCAAGTCCATTCATGGATGATGGGCGCTAATCTTGAACACAAAAAGCCGCGCGTACTGATCTACTTCGGCGGTGCAAACAACTATTATGACGAACTGGACCGGTCGGCCGAGCAGGGATATCCCGAACTGGAATTCGAAAAGTTTAGCGCTTAATGAACCCAACACTTAGCCGGAGAAACAACTATGAATAGAAGTAAAAAAATCTACTCCAGCAAAACTTTAAGTATGAGAACAGCAGGCATTGCGCTTTTTCTGGGTCTTACAGCAAGTGCGTCCGCCGCCTTTTCAGACGAGGCAAACCTGACTCGCTTCGGGCCTGAGACTTACGAACTCGTGCAAGGAAAACCGACTACCTACTCATCTGCATTTAAGGCTATCGACGGTCCAGCTAAGCTGGTGCTGCAAGTCGCGGGCATCGAAAGAGCGTGGATCAAAGTCAATGGCCGCGATGTTGTGGAGGCGCAGAACTTTAGCGGTAACGGAGAGGTTATCGTTGATTTGAAACTGACGAGGGAGAACACGATTGAAGTGACCGTGCCTGGTATACCAGAAGGCGAACTCGGCGTACGCGTGACCCAAACTGCCGAGGGCGATCTCGGGCTTCTGCGTCAAGGCTATTTCGGACTAAACACCACCGACATAGAACGCCAACGCGCTCTGTATGACACCATGGGCTTTGTCGGCGAAATCTATCCGGCAGGTCCACAGACAAGCACCACGTTCGCACAATCGCTCGGGTTTCCAGATGACTACCTCATCTACGTTTCACTCCATAGCCTGGAAGATCCGCCCACACAGCCATTCGTCGACACAGTGGAATTCCGCGGTAATTCTTATCGCGAAGAGCCGCCCTATGCCAAACTAAACCACATCGGCATGACCTATGGAACCTACTCTACCACCGACCTCGATGGCGACTATGCCTACTTTCAGTCCGAGGGCATAGAATTTTTATCGGCGCCAACTACGGCACCTAATGGTGAGCGCTTTGTGTTCATGAAAGATCAGGACGGCACCTTTATAAAATTAATCGCGACCACCGAAGGTGAGGCTCCGACCCCTGGTCCTGACCTCGTGCGACTGGCAAACACGAATATGAACGTGACTGATCTTGAGCGGTCACGTGAATTCTACCAACTACTCGGCTTTTCCGAATCGGCGCCTGGATCTCAGGCAGGCTCTGGAGATTTCGCCGCTGCCCATGGGTTTGATGGGCCAATAGAGTTCGAAGGCCTGGACATCAGCCTTGGTAGAGACACCGATGGCGCGACGCTACAGTTGCGGCAGTGGAAAACTCCTTATGATGGCGCGCCGCCCTATCCGCCGCCGGTAAATCACCTGGGCATCGACCGGATTAATTTCTATGTGGAAGATCTGACCGCAACCATAGCAACTATGAACGCGCTCGGTTTTGAGCCACTCGGCCCAATCGGCGGCGGCCCCGGTTTCGGTATTGTGTTCTTCTATGATCCCGATGGAATCAAGGTTCAGCTTTCCGGTCCACGTACCGAATAGTGAAAACCGAACAAGCAAGGCTAAAGAGTTAAACGTCGCCACGATCGTTGCGGGATCTAGGCGATACTAAGATCGATTTGGAGTAGATAAATGACGTCGCGAATTTCCCCCGTATTTGTAACCTCCTTGGTATTTTTGTTTGCTTCATTCGCCGGGCACGCAATTGCTCAGGACGTTACCGAACCACATCCAGGCGAAGCACTGTACGCAGAAACCTGTGCCGATTGTCACGACCAACCATTCTATAAGGCGCCCAGCCGCACGTTTCTCAGTGCCTTGGGACCGGCAAACATTCTCGCCGTTCTAAATAATGGCGCTATGAGGGAACAGGCAAGTGCACTATCCTCAACTCAGAGGATTGCCGTTGCGGAATATCTCAGCGAGAAATCCTTGGCCGATATGGTCGAGCCAGCCTTACCCCCATCTTGCGATGCAGACCACAGTTTCGATTCATCCCTACTGCCTACTTCCAGAGGGTTTGGTGTCGACCTACAGAACACGCGTTTTCAGCCCGCTGAAACCGGCGGGCTGACAGCCGAGAACGTCCATAGACTAGAAGTAAAGTGGTCGTTCGCCTATCCCAACTCAATTCAGGCACGTTCAGAACCGGTCTACGGTGGCGGCGGAATTTACATGGGAAGCCAAGACGGCACTGTTTGGGCATTGGACGCACAAACGGGTTGCCTACGTTGGACGTTTAATGCCACGGCGGAAATACGCACCGGCGTATCGATCAGCCAATGGTCCGCCGATGATTCTTCAGTCGATCCACTGATTTTCTTCGGAGATGTGATTGCCAATGTATATGCGCTTAGTGCCAGAACCGGCGAGCTTCGTTGGAAGGTTCGGGTTGATGATCACCGCGACGCAACCATGACCGGCACTCCCTCGATTTACGCTGGGCGTTTATATGTTCCCGTTTCTTCCATGGAGGTTGTGGCTGCTGGCAACGCTGACTACGAATGCTGCACCTTTCGAGGCGCGTTATTGTCACTCGATGCCGCTACTGGTGAATTGCACTGGAAGTCCTACACAATCGACAAGCCCTCCGAACCCGCTGGTAAAACTATAAATGGAACAACTATTTTTGCACCTTCCGGCGCACCCATTTGGTCTAGCCCGACGATCGATAGTAAGCGCAGCCAAGTTTATGTCGGTACAGGTGAAAATTATTCGTCGCCTGCAGACGGTAATTCAGATGCAATAATCGCTTTCGATTTAGAAACCGGAGAAAAAAAATGGGTTGCCCAACAGACCCAAAATGACGCATGGAACACAGCATGCTTTCTCGGCTTTCCTGGCATCGATAATTCAAACTGCCCCGAGGAAGATGGCCCCGATTACGATTTTGGCTCACACCCAATACTCGTGACTTTACCTGATGGCAGTGACATCGTAGTCGGCGGCCAAAAATCTGGCCACGCGATGGGCATTGATCCTGATACGGGTGAGACACTGTGGCGAACCGCTGTAGGCCGCGGAGGCATTCAAGGTGGCGTGCATTTTGGCATCGCGGCACAAAGCGACAGTCTCTACATACCCATTAACGATCTTAATTTTTTCAACGATGAACAGCGCTACAAATGGGAGACGCCGGCAAAACCTGGCGTGTATTCGGTGAATGCAGGAACGGGGGAAATCATCTGGTCGGCACCTGCACCAGTTGATGTCTGCAAGGGTATGCCATTTTGTACCCCAGGCATCTCACAAGCTATCACTGCTATTCCCGGCGCCGTCATTGCCGGTCATCTCGACGGGCGAGTTCGAATTTATTCCCGCGAAGATGGAACCGTGCTGTGGGAAAAGAACTTACTGGGTAAGTATCAAACCGTATCGGGCGAAGAGGCAACTGGCGGATCATTTAGTGGTGGCGGCGTACTGATCGCGCACGGCTTAATGTACGTCAACGCAGGATACGGGTATAACCTGCACATTCCTGGCAACGCGCTGGTCGTTCTCGGCCTGGCGGACGAATAAATCGACCGCCATTGGGCTGTGATCTCAACGGAAAAGTGATTCTTTCGAAAATATCGAAACGCTTATTGTGCCGGCGAAAAATCAGCCGGATCGAGAAACTGGTTGACAACATTGGTGACGATGGGACCGTCCTCTCGAGATTTATCCCTCATTTCATGCCAAACCGGATCACCGCCAAAAGCAGACCAGGATGATACTGCCGCTTTCCGGTCTGCGTGAGCCACTATATAAACCAGCGTGTTCTGTGATAGCTCATCGTCATCTGGCACCCAGTAGCCAACACTGGTCATCCCATGCTTTACAAACAGATCAACTTCGCCGCCGCCAAACCTATTCAGCAAGGCTGGGAGTCGACCCGGAGCAGTGGTATAGGTCCTAAGCTCATAAACCTTCTTCCCCTGAGCATAACTGTTTTGCTGATACTGCAAGACCATCCCGGCAGAAAATGCGCACACAATTGCTAAAGTTGTTGATAGCTTTTTATTCATGTTTTTCTCCATATACTTGCATCTTGTTACGTTGATGGGCTGAAGTCACAGCATACAGCGAATACTGTTAGAACTTGAACATACAATCAGATAAAAAGGGAAGCAATAAAAAAGCAGTCTTCTTCAAATACTTTATTTAGAACGGCAAAAAGCCTGTTGGACGGCGGGTCATTGGCTACGGCGCCAGGTATTTGAGGCTGCTTGTTTTTCATTTTTTATTTTCGTGTCAGTTCTTGGTCTAGAGTTGAGAAGCTACTCCTTCTGCTGGGGTTTTGCTAGGGGGTGGGACTGATGATTCTAGAGGGAATCGCTTTGTTCGGCTGTTGGGGAATCCTGAGGGTTAAGGCCCATTCGCAATCTGGCTTAGCCAAATTACACTCCTTACGGGGCTTGCAGCCGTGTGCGCTACTATCGCAGCTTGTCGGCCCGCAGGTTCTACGCCCGCCAGGACTCATCAGATATTTGGCTGAGCCAAATTCCTGACCCTGCGGGCGGCCGTTGGCCGTGTGCGCTGCTTTCGCAGCTTGTCGGCCCGCAGGTTCTGCGCCTGCCAGGACTCATCAGATATTTAGCTGAGCCAAATTCCTGACCCTGCGGGCGGCCGTTGGCCGTGTGCGCTGCTTTCGCAGCTTGTCGGCCCGCAGGTTCTGCGCCTGCCAGGACTCATCAGATATTTGGCTGAGCCAAATTCCTGACCCTGCGGGCGGCCGTTGGCCGTGTGCGCTGCTTTCGCAGCTTTCGAACCGCAGGTTCTGCGCCTGCTGGCGGGTGAACCAATACCAAAGAACCCGCCGTGGCGGGTTCTTTGGTATTGGTGCGCCCGCCAGGACTCGAACCTGGAACCCCCGGCTTAGAAGGCCGGTGCTCTATCCGGTTGAGCTACGGGCGCGGAATGAATCGCTGAGCAACAGGCTCTAGTGAATCGGCGTGTATTTTACACGAATTCGTCTGGCTGACCATTGGTAGCGTGTATCTAACTGAAATAGATTTAATCGGAGGTGCTTTTTGGCTTCTCACTTTCTTCATAGCGGTGATGGCTTTGCGCAGTTCCGGCGCAGCCGACTCCGGTATACATACCAGACATTACTTCGTTAAGTCGCCTATAGAATTGCGCCAAGTAAACTAGCGGACCGGCACTCACCTTCTTCAAAGAGATGGGAGGCTCGAGATTCAAAGATGACCGTGACGTCGGACTGCCATTCACTGTTTTCGTTAGTTTCTTTGACATGCTTATATTCTATTAATAAGTAAGGAATTAACTATCGATAGTGTCCGCAGTACTGGACGTTTTAGTTCGGGGTAGGAACTGAATAAGTAAACTTCAAAATACCTGAGAACACAGGTCTCGAGCAGGCTATATCTGGTAACAATCACGATGCATTTGTACATTAACCACTAATTTTTATCACCAGCAATCAGACGGATTATTGGTGCCTGATTCAGTTCTAGCGCTCGTGTTGGTCAGTGTAAACGTTCCGCACTCCGCGTCATCAACCTGACCACGCTGCGGTACTGCCGAAATTGAAAAACTCGAAGCCGATGCGCTGTCAATTTTGATGGCATAGACACTCTCTGTCGATGTCGACCCAACCAAGGATTGACTCTCGTTCAGAGTTACTGCGCTGTCTCCCCCCAGATCAAAAACCAAGGCAGCGGTATAGCCTAAATTAGTCAAATCGGATGTATAGACTTTGTTGTTTAAGTAAAACTGTTCCTCTCGATTAGCTAAATCCATGAGCCCCGAAACAGCTACGCTTCGCCTGCTCTTCAGTATACTGCCCTGATAAGCTGGAATAGCAAAAGAAACTAATATACCAATGATCGCAACAACTAAAAGTAGCTCAATAAGAGTAAAACCCGCCTTTTTTTTCACCGCGTTAAATTTAGAAGAATACTCTGCAGTCACTATCATCACCTTGTTTATCACTAAGTATATATTTATAAACTATCGATATTTTTTTCAAGCCAAAACGTCTTCCAAAACGATCGACCCCCAGTTGACTCAGGGGTCAGGTCTGGCGGCAATATATAGTCACCGATAGGCACGACTTCGGCGGGAATGCCGCCAGAAGCGAGAGTGCTAAAGCGGTCAATCTTAGTAAGCGAATCGGCACTAACTCCTGTATCGTTATAGTTATTTGCAGGCGCGCCATTGTTGATGTTAACCGCGTAAAGCCTACCGCCACCTTCACTTGGCGCACAAATCGTCCCGGCTTCTGCTCCAGATCCTTCCGGTAAAAATGAGGTAAAAAATATGGTGCCAAACGCAGTCAGAGCGGGTGCTAAAACCTTCTCACCAGTCCCTTCCAGCTCCAGCTTCCATCCATTCGTAAGATTTTCTTGCGCAAAGCAAACGTCATCTGTAATACAGGTATCAGTGATATCTCCCAACCCCAAGGCATTGAGACTGGAATGATAGTCTCCATGATTGAATGCGGAAGTAGCCACAGCGCCAGTAACAGTATTTCGGTCCTTTAGCATATAGAGCCAGTTCGAACTAACAATATCACGGGGGTCAGCACGATCTCCCGAGCCGATGATGACCGCATCAAAGGCTCCAAAGTCATCGCTGCTGGGAACGAAGTCCGGGCGATGAAAGAAACGCCGGTCATTACTGCCGGCTGCGGGCGATATATCGTCAAGCCCAAGATTGGCTACTGCACTAACGAACCAATCTACTCGATTATCGGCTGCACCTTCAGGTAAGTCGACCCGCCATACAGTCCCTCCAATATCACCCACATACAGTCGATCAATATTACCGTCTGCATTAGTATCCAAGATTGCTAAATCGGAAGGGATACTGTCTACCATTGCGCTGTGATGATACAGAGTCGACGACTGATTACCGGTAATGCCACCGAGGGTCGCTTTCCACACTAGCGCTCCGGTAAGTGCATTGACAACAAAAATTGCATTACCTTCATCATCATCAGCCGTGCCGCTGTCCTTATCAGGATCGTAACCGCCACCGAAAATTATAACGGGGGTGGAAGTTGGGCCAAATTTTACCGTGCTTACACGGGGCGTAGAAAATGACATGCCCAACTCGGAAAAATCACCTGTGTTTGTCAGTTTCCATAGCATTGCCGGAGAATCCGGATCCGTCACGTCAAGTGCGTAGTAAGAGTTGCCGCCTCGGCGCAAACCGAAAAACAACAGAACCTTGTCCGATGGGTCTGGGTTTCCAAACCCGTCTAGACCGATATTCCCATCTCCATCTGTATCGACTATATAGGCTGAGGGAGCTCCATCTACGGTATAGGGGTGATCACTCGCTGGCGAGTTGCTTCTCAAGACAGAAACCGCATCCATAACCTCTCTGGGCATATAGGCCCAATCTTCTTCACCCGACTCGCCCCCTAAAGCGTCTGTATTTCGAAACGAATGCATAAAACCATCATCACTTCCCATATAAATACGAATGTCTGGGTTATTGACGGTATAACCGGCTGCACGGGCGCCAAAATTAATTGGCAGTGGACGAGAATGCAACGGCGGGCCCATGATCCAGTCTCTCGCTTCAGTAACATCGCTGTCTACGTCTTGATCGTCTACATCCTGCCCCCGCAACCATCTAACCAAGTCTTCTGCTTCGGCTAGTGTCGCTGCGCTAAGGTCTGCTTGCACAATAGCGGCATTGGTAACCGACAAATCTATCAGCGTTGTACCAGCAGCTGATTCTGTAAAAACTGTTCTTGTAGTTGCGGAATTACCATCACCAATGCTGTTAGCACCGCCCAGGAAGCCTGGTATCAGCTGGCCTGCTCCACCACGAGCTACCGCTCTTCCGTCTCTTCCCTCTACTTCAAGGTCCACTGCTGCCGGCAGGCTGAGTTCGTCGGTCCAATAAGTTAAAGCATCGAAGGCTATCCGGCCATCGGCTCCAATAGCATTGGCACTGTATACATCAACCAATGCGAGGGTTTTCGACCCTAATGAATCGACTGTTTCTTCAATCTTTAGTTTTTTAAGGTTACCGTTCCAAGAAGGCCTTGCATTCTCATCGACTTCGAACTGCGCCAAGAAAATATTATCTGAGATATCTGAGCGGTTAAACACGTTTACCGGTACCGACGCTGCCACCAGCGTGGTGCTTACCGATGTATTTCGCTGACGACAGCTCGCAAATCTTCTAACAAGACAGCAGGATCAGTCAACGCAATAGCCGATACGGTGCCGCCGCTTGCAGCATAGCCATTGGTCGAATTATTCACCTGCGCAGCAACAAAATAAGACTGTAGGTTCTGATTTCCAACGATCTCAGGCCAAAATCCATTGCTAGGG
>Ga0307995_1001057_pt1 | contig 17656 bp, 15 predicted proteins | sample EllFjometagen262_FD_203132 | JGI IMG/M metagenome (GOLD analysis project Ga0307995, IMG submission 203132) | Marine microbial communities from Ellis Fjord, Antarctic Ocean - #262 | ecosystem: Environmental > Aquatic > Marine > Unclassified | place: Southern Ocean | collected 2014-11-02
TATAGAAGTCCTTTTGTATAGGGGTGTTTTGGGTTTTTAAATAGATTTTCGGGAGTTCCCGATTCCACAATTTCACCATTATACATAACCAAAATACGATCTGCTAATTGTTTAACCAAGGCCAAGTCGTGAGATATAAATAAGATACTCATTCGATACTTTTTTTGTAAAGCTTTAAGTAGTTTAATAATTTCTTTTTGAACCATTACGTCTAAAGCGGTAGTGGGTTCATCTGCAATCAAAAGTTTAGGTTTACACAGAAGGGCCATTGCTATCATAATCCGTTGCTTTTGTCCTCCACTTAGTTGGTGAGGGTAAGAATGTAAAATACGTTTGGGATCATTTAGTTGCACCTCCTTCATTAGCTCAATTACAATCTCTTTTTGTTTTTTTTTGGTCAGGGACGTATGTTGTTGTAGAACTTCTAAAAGCTGTTTTCCACATCGCATCGATGGGTTTAAGCTGGATTGAGGTTCTTGAAAAATCATCCCAATAGAATTTCCTCTAATTTTACGCCAATCTTTAGTGGAGAGAGATCTCAGATCAGTTTTGTCAAACTCCATTTTATCAGAATCGAGTAAAGCATTTTTTGGTTGAAGACCTAATAGTGAAAGTGCCGTTAGGGACTTTCCGCTTCCGGATTCTCCAACAATAGAAACAATTTCTTGTGGGTCAATGGTAAATGAAACCTCTTTTAAAATAGAATTTTGACCTATTTGAAGGGTTACTTTTTTTAGTTCTACTAAAGGAGAATCTTTTAGACGCATTGAATAATTTTACACAGAATTATTTTTTTATTTACCGCTCTTAATTTAAATATGATAAAGCTTATGGAAGGGTTTTGGTTTGTAGACAAAGTCACAGAATAAAAATAAATTAATGCTCAATAGTGTTAGAATTAAGTTCTAAAGCAGCATCCATATATCTGTAGATGTCTGGAGTGAAGGGATCTCCTGATTTACCCTTAGGTCCCTTGCTGTGTCCTAAGCGAACTAAAATTAAATTTTCTTTAGGGAAGGTAATTACGTATTGACCTAAATGACCTCGCATCATAAAAATATTGTGCCCTTTATATTTTTTTAACCACCAACTGTAACCGTATTGTGGACTTTCAGAAAAACGAGGAGTTATTGATCTAGTAACAAATATTGAATCCAGTAAAACCTTTCCGTTCCATTTTCCATGATCTTTATATAGTTTTCCCATGCGGGCAAAGTCGCGTGCATTTGAAGCAATACAGCAAAAGGTTTTTTCAACGCCTGAAGCCTTGCTGTCAAGTTGCCATAAACTTTCATGTTCTGCTCCCATTGGATTCCAAAGAGTTTCATAAAGATATTCTGTTAAATTTTTCCCTGTTGCTTTTGAAATAACCATTCCAAGTAATTGAGTAGTACCGCTCTTATATTTATAGAATTTACCGGGTTCTTCTTCAATAGGCTGATCTATGATGAGTTTATTAAGGTCCTCTATAAAATAAGAGGCTGTAGTTACAGAAAATGGAGAATAATAAGCCTCCTCCCATTTTTGTCCAGAAGCCATACTTGCAAGATCACCAACGGTAACTTTGTCTGCATATGGACCTTTTAATTCAGGGATAAAGTCTTTTACAAGTTGATCTAAATCATTGATATATCCTTGCATAATGGCTTTTCCCAAGAGGGCAGAAACAAAGCTCTTTGAAATTGAAAAAGAGTTGCTTTTAGAATCAATACCATACCCATCATAATATTTTTCAAATAAAAGACTATCATTTTTAATCAATAAAAAAGCAACTGTTTTATTTTTCTTGTTATGTTCTTCTGTCGTTTCAGATAATTTAATAGTGTTATACTGTTTATGTATAGGCCAAGGTTGAGGGTCTTTTGATGCTGGCAAGGTGTTGTTATCAAATCGCTTATAATCAGATAAATAAGCAGTATTATGACCTGTAAAATAAATTTTTGAAACTGCATTAAGAATGTAGCTGTAATCTGAAATATACAGTGTTCCAATTAGGATCGCAATAGAAAAGCCAAATGCGCGAAGTATTTTTTTCATTTTTTAAAAACGTTTAAGTTATCTTTTTTATATCACTTACAAATTTAGAGTTTTTTGGATTGGATATCCTTCATGTTCTAAAAGTTGTTTTTTATTTTCAATTCCTCCAGCATAGCCTACCATTGAGCCATCCATTCCAATCACGCGATGACAGGGTATCAATATTAAAATAGGATTTTTCCCAATCGCAGCTCCTACAGCTCTAACTGATTTTTTATTTCCATAATACTTAGCAACTTCGCTATATGTAAGTGTTTTTCCTTTGGGAATAGTTAACAAAATTTTCCATATTTTTTGTTGAAATGGAGTGCCTATCGGAGCCATAGAAATCTTACAATCAATAGTTTTATTTGAAAAATAAGCATTTAATTGTATAACAACTTCGTTAGTAACATCTGTTGTTAAAGTGTGATTTGAAATTGGAGGCTCACAAAAATTTAAAGCAATAAGTTGATTTGCATTTTTTTCAATTTCTATCCATCCCAATGGGCTCTTAAAATAACTAATCATTAGTAAAAATGGTTTGTATCTATTTTTATAGATGTTTTGTCAAGTTATATAAAATTATTTATTTAAAAACTTATATTAGTATTCTAAAAAATCAAATGAGCTATAGCAATGAAAAACTTTAAATGGGAAGGTGTTATGCCTGCAATTACAACTCAATTTGATGCAAAAGGAAATCTTTCTTTAGATTCTTTTAAAAACAACTTGGAATATCAAATAAAAGCAGGTGTTCATGGTATTATTTTAGGAGGAACACTAGGAGAAGCGAGTACGTTGACAGCTGATGAAAAGAATCTTTTATTGAAAATGACCCTCTCTCAAGTAAATAATGAAATTCCAGTCATTATGAATATTGCTGAACAATCAACCAATGAGGCTGTTGATATTGCTATACAGGCGGAGAGAAATGGAGCCGATGGACTTATGCTTCTTCCTCCCATGCGTTACAAGGCTACAGATAATGAGACAGTATCATATTTTTCTGCTGTTGCTGAAGCAACGAAACTTCCCATTATGATTTACAACAACCCTGTTGATTATAAGATAGAAGTGACATTGGAAATGTTTGCAGCATTAGAACAATTCAAAAACATAACTGCTGTTAAAGAATCAACTCGTGATATTACCAATATCACTCGAATGATAAATAGGTTTGGAAATAGGTTTAAAATATTATGTGGTGTTGATACAATCGCTATGGAATGTTTATTAATGGGGGCTAATGGATGGGTTGCGGGATTGGTAGATGCATTTCCGGAAGAAACGGTTGCCATTTATACTTACTGTAAAGCGGGTGAATGGCAGAAAGCAAGATCTGTATTTAGATGGTTTTTACCTCTTTTAGAATTGGATATTTCCCCCCAATTGGTACAAAATATTAAATTATGTGAGTTTGCAACTGGTATGGGTACAGGCTATGTTAGAAAACCCAGACTTCCTTTGAGTGGACTAGACCTTAAAAAGGTTGAAAAAATAATTAAAGAAGGAATCGCTAATCGGCCTCTTAATTTAGATTACAGAAACTACATATGATAACAGGACAGAATTTAGTCGGAGGAAAATGGCAATCTAATAATTCTTCAAAATATTTTAAAACTTTTAACCCAAAGACTGGGAAAAATCTATCTACATGTTTTGAGCAAGCATCTGAAGATCAAACTAATTTTGCTGTAGATTCAGCAACTTCAGTGTTTGAGTTGTATTCAAATACAACGTTAAAAGAACGGGCTCAATTTTTGGGTGTTATTCAAGATGAATTAAAAACCTTAAAACCTCAAATTTTAGATTGTTATCAAGCAGAATCTTCATTTTCAGAGGGACGGGCTTTTGGTGAATTTGATCGAACTATCGATCAAATAGATCTGTTTATTGAATTACTCAATGAAGGGTCATTTCTGCAAGCCACTATTCACACTCAATCCCCTGATCTAAGAAAAATTTTAGTTCCTATTGGACCCATAGTTGTGTTTGGTGCAAGTAACTTTCCATTAGCATTTTCTACAGCTGGAGGAGATACAATTTCAGCTTTGGCAGCCGGATGTCCTGTGATTTTAAAAGCTCATCCTTATCATGCAGGAACCAGCGAGTGGGTTGCACGGGCCATTAATAACGCACTAATTAAATGTGATTTACCTCTTGAAGTATTTTCTCATTTAGGTGGTCAATCTTTTACAGTTGGAAGTCAGTTGGTAATGCATCCTCACATAAAAGGAGTAGGCTTTACTGGAAGTTTTAAGGGAGGAAAAGCACTTTATGATATGTCTCAAAAAAGAATAGAGCCCATCCCTGTTTTTGCAGAAATGGGAAGTATTAACCCAGTTTTTATTTTAGAAAATAAATTAAAATCAGATACTAGCTTAGCTGAAATTATAGGTCAATCAATTGGCCTTGGTACTGGTCAATTTTGCACGAACCCCGGATTAATAGTGATTCACGATCCTCGAGAAGAAACAGATTTTACAAACTCCCTTCAAGAGAAAATTAAAGCATTGAGTTTAGGACCTATGGTTCATTCTCAAATTGAATCTAACTACAATCAACAATTGATTCAATTAAAAAATAAAAAAGATTTACTTGAAGTTACTGCTTCTGAAAAAAGCTGTGCTGCTTTAGGAGTTACATCAGCAACCATATTTTTAGAGCACTTAGATCTGGCAGAAGAAGTTTTTGGTCCTTTTAGTTTGGTAGTTCAGTGTAAAGAATCATCGGAATTGTTTGCCTTAGCAGCTAAATTACCAGGTCAGTTAACTGCTACGATTTTGGGAGATATTAATGATAGAAATATTCTACAAAAATTATTACCCATATTAAAAGAGAAAGTAGGAAGACTGCTTTTTGAAGGCGTTCCAACCGGAGTATCTGTAACACAGGCCATGCAGCATGGTGGACCCTATCCTGCATCGACTGATTGTCGATTTACTTCTGTAGGTTCAGATTCAATTTATCGATGGTTGCGCCCATTATCTTTTCAGGATTGCCCAAATGAATTGTTGCCTGCTGCTTTACAAAATAAAAACCCCTTACAGCTCTCAAGAAAAGTTGATGGGGTATTTACAAATTCAGCACTATGAATGTAAATGAAGTTTTAATTTTTGATTGCGTAGACGCCTATACCGCAGGAAATCCTGTACGTTTGGTTAGAGGTCCAAACCCTGAGTTGAAGGGTGCAACTATGGGTGAAAAACGGCTTCATTTTTTAAAAGAATATGACTGGATTAGAACGGGTCTTATGTTTGAGCCTCACGGACACGATATGATGAGTGGAAGTTTTTATTATGATCCCATTGACTCTCAAAATGATGTAGCAATTTTATTTATTGAAACTAGTGGTTGTCTACCCATGTGTGGTCATGGTCTTATTGGAGCATTGACCGTTTTATTAGAGGAAAAATTGGTTCAGCCTAAAACAACGGGGATATTAAAAGTAGAAACTCCTGCAGGATTAGTTTTAGCAAATTATTTTCAAATTGAAAGAAAAGTAAAATCAATAAAATTCACGAATGTGCCAGCTTATTTAGCTGCCACTGATGTTGAAATTGAATGCTCCGGTATAGGTAAACTTAAGATGGATGTTTCCTACGGAGGAAATTTTTACGCTATTATTGATATTCAAAAAAACTTTAGAGGTATTGCTAAATATACTGCTGGTGAGCTTGTTGAATGGAGTCGAGAAATTCGAAATAAGATTAATAAGCTACATACTTTTACTCATCCCTTAGACGAAAAAATAAAAGGCTGCAGTCATATATTATGGGGTGGGTTGCCAACTCAAGAGGGATCTAACGCAAGCAATGCTGTTTTTTATGGAGATAAAGCCATTGATCGGTCTCCTTGTGGGACTGGAACATGTGCGCGAATGGCTCAATGGTTTGCCAAAGGAAAACTTAAAGTTGGCGATACTTTTGTTCATGAGAGTATTATAGGATCTGTTTTTACTGGACGTGTTGAAAAAGAAGTGAATGTTGGAAGTATAAAAGGTGTGATTCCTAGTATTGAAGGTAATGCAAGAATTATTGGATATAATCGTCTAATTTTAGATCCTGATGATCCCTATGTAAAAGGTTTTCAAGTGCTATAATAATGGAACAGAAGAAAGTGGTTATTGTTGGAGGTGGAATAGTTGGGTTATCAACTGCCTATTATTTGAGTGAAGAAGGACATGAAGTTGTCGTGATTGATAAAGGAGATATAAAGGCAGGAGCATCACATGTTAATGCGGGGTATCTTACCCCTAGTCATATCGTTCCTATGGCAGCTCCAGGAATTATTTCTAAAGGCATGAAATGGATGTTTAATGCTTCAAGTCCTTTTTATATAAAACCGCGAATGAATAAAGACCTAATGGAGTGGGGGTTAAAATTCATGAAATCTTGCACCCCAGAACATGTTCAACATTCGATGAAAACTATTTTAGATATTAATCTTTTGAGTAAACAGCTTTATTTAGAAATGCAACAATCCAGATTTTTAGATTTTCATCTTGAGACTAAAGGCCTGCTGATGGCATACCAAACATCACATGCAGAGAAAGAAGAGGCAGAAGTAGTTGGATGGGCAAGAGACCTTGGATTAATAATTAAGCAGCTTTCTAAACAAGAAGTTCAGGTTTTACAGCCTGATGTATCAATGAATATTGAAGGTGCTTATTGGTATGAAAGCGATGCACATAGTACTCCAGAATTATTTATGAAAAATTTAAAAGAAACTCTATCAAAAAAGGGGGTTACATTTGTTTTAAACGCTACAGTTGGTTCCTTCCAAAAAAGAGAATCAAGGATAAGTTCAGTAGTTACTGAAAAGGAAACTATTACTGCAGATGAGTTTGTAATCGCCTCTGGTGCATGGTCAGAAAGTCTTTTGAAAAGCTTAGAAATTAATCTTTCTGTTCAAGCGGGAAAGGGATATCGGCTCAATGTAAATACACATACAGGAATTAATTTACCGGCGATATTACTTGAAGCTAAAGTTGCTGTAACCCCAATGCAGGGTTTTACTAGATTTGGAGGTACAATGGAGATTTCGGGAATTAACCATAAGATTAATTCAAAACGAGTAGCTTCTATAGCCAAAGCTGCAGCAGATTATTATCCTAAAATTACCATTCCTCAAAAATCCATAGATGAAGTTAAATGTGGCTTAAGACCACTATCGCCTGATGGTTTGCCCTTTATAGGAAGACATCATAAAATTTCGAATTTGGTTTTGGCTACAGGACATTCAATGATGGGATGGAGCCTAGGTCCTGCTACAGGTAAATTAGTAACAGAATTAATTTCGAATCAATCTTCTTCACTATCTCTAGTTCCTTTTTCACCAGAACGAACTTTTGGGGGACATTATTCAAAATTTAAATAAGCTTAACAGCCTCTTCGGCAAAATAAGTGGCTATCAGCTCTGCACCTGCACGTTTAAAACTTATCAGCTGTTCAATCATTACCTGATCGTAATCTAGCCATCCTTTTTCAGCTGCAGCTTTTAGCATTGAATATTCTCCACTTACCTGATATGCTGCAATAGGAGCGTCGACAGACTCTTTTAGATCTCTTATAATATCAAGATATGCTAATCCGGGTTTTACCATTACAATATCTGCCCCCTCTTCAATATCTCGTTGGGCCTCTGTAAGAGCTTCTTTACGATTACGAAAGTCCATCTGATATGTTTTTTTATCACCAAATCCAGGTGAAGAGTCTAATGCATCTCTAAAAGGACCATATAAGGAAGAGGCATATTTAGCGCTATAACTCATGATTGCCATATTGGAATAGTTATTTTCCTCTAGCCTTTGTCGAATTTTTAAAATCCGTCCATCCATCATATCACTCGGGGCTACAATATCTGCTCCGGCTTGAGCATGAGATATAGCTATTTCAGCTAGAATTGCAACAGTTTGATCATTTAGAATTTCTCCTTCTTTGACAACTCCATCATGCCCAAACGAAGAATACGGGTCTAATGCAACATCGGTCATAACAATCATTTCAGGTGCTGTGTCTTTGATGTTTTGAATTGCACACTGCATAAGTCCTTTAGGGTTTAAAGCCTCTGTACCTTTGTTGTCTTTAAGAATGTCAGGCACTTTCACAAATAGTAAAACTGCTTTTATCTCAAGAGACCACAGAGTTTTTATTTTTTCTTTCAATAGATCTAAAGAGAGACGATAGTAACCTGGCATAGATGGAATCTCTTCTTTAATATTTTTCCCTTCTACAACAAATAGTGGAACAATAAAGTCATTTGGGGTCAGGGAATGTTCCTGAACTAAAGCTCTTAAGCTTTTAGAGTTTCTAAGTCTTCTATTGCGTTGTAAGGGATACATATATATAGATTTAAGTGTTTTTGGTGTCGTAGTCTTGTAAGTTTTGAGTGTCTGAAGATATTTCTAATAAGCTCTCTTCTTCAGAACTAGCATCAGTTTGTTCAGGTTGTTTTTTTAATGTTCCTAAAAGCATAATCAACATGGAGCTTAAAATTACGACTAGAAGAACACGCTCATCAATTGGGCTATTTACGGTATTAATAAATGATACATCTTTAAGTTGGATGAATAATAAAATACTAATAAGTCCTCGGGGGGAAATATAGGTGAGTGAATTCGATTTTATTTTAAGACGGATTATTGTGAAATAAGCATAACGAATGATTAGCATAATCAAAACAATCAAAGCGCCATTAATAATTGGTGAAATACTTGTAAAATCCATTATTTGGATAGAAAATCCAAAAAACAAAAAAAAGAAAGTTCGTACAATAAATGTTGATTCTGCTGTTAGAATATGAAATTCATGTAATCCTTTTTCAGTCTGTTCTAGGTCTAAATAGCGACGCAAAAAATTAGGTAGTAAAGTTTTAACATTACTAAGGAAAACACCAAAAATAAAAATGGTCAATAACGTAGGAAGATGAAATAATTTACCAATAGCATAAATCAGAATGAGTAATGCGAGTATTAAAAAAAACTTAACATGATGTTCAATTTGTTGTAAAAGCCTAAACAAAACATAGGTTATGGCTAATGAAATTATTATCACACCGATGATTTGTAGTCCCAAAGAAACTATTGAAGAACCGTCTATAAATGATTGTTGAGACTCCACTTGTCTTAATGCATAGTTGAAAATCATAATTCCTAAAATATCTGAAAAGGTAGATTCATAAACTATAAACTCTCGATCTTGATTAAGCAATCCTGCAGCAGAGGGAATTGCAACGGCACTGCTTATTATTGAGAGTGGAATAGCATACAAGACTGCAACCTGAGAATCCATCCCAAAAAGAAGGCTAAATAGCCATTGCAATCCAAAAATGTTAGCTGTAAGAATAATTAAAGCAGCCAAAAATCCTTTTAAAATAATTGGCAGCTTTTCTCTGTTAATTTTTAGTTCAACGGCACCCTCCAATACTATTAAGATCAATCCAATGGTCCCAAGTACTGGAATAAGGTTATCTAGAAAAGAAAAGCTATCATAGCCATATAGGGTAGTTGCTATTCGTACTAAAATTCCAGTAAACATCAATAAAATAACTGAAGGAAATTTTGTTTTTCTAGCAAAAGCATCGAATAAATAAGAAAAGATAATTAGTAGGGGAAGTATAAATAAGATGGAAAGTGAATTCATAATTAAAGAATTATGGGATTTAAAATACAATATTTAATTCTTATAAACATAATCATGTATTTATATCCAGCTTACAGGGTTTTTTAATATTGAAATCAATTTAGCTTCTTCACTTTCTTTTTCAGGATGATAATCGTATCGCCACTGAACAGAGGGGGGTAAGCTCATCAAAATACTTTCAATACGTCCGTTTGTTTTTAATCCAAAGAGTGTTCCTTTATCATATACTAAATTAAATTCAACATAACGCCCTCTTCTTATTTCTTGCCAATTACGCTGATCTGAAGTATAAGGAAGATCTTTTCTTCTATTTAAAATTGGTAAATATGCTTCTAAAAAAGAGTCACCAACACTTGACACAAATTCATAACGATCAGAAAGACTAAAGACTTTATCTACTCTTAGGTAATCAAAAAACAAACCTCCTATTCCTCGAGCTTCATTTCGATGGACATTGTAGAAATATGAATCACATTTATCCTTAAAAGTAGAATAGAACTCAGTGTGATGTTTATCGCAAGCTTGTTTACATTGCTTATGGAAATGTTTTGCATCTTCTTCAAACAAATAATAGGGGGTTAAATCTAAACCTCCACCAAACCACTGATCAATGCAATTGCCCGATTTATTATACATCTCAAAGTAACGATAGTTTGCATGCACTGTTGGAGCCATTGGATTTTTTGGGTGGATAACTAAGCTTAACCCACAGGCAAAAAAATCAACATCACCTACTTTAAAATAAGCCTGCATACTTTCTGGTAAAGATCCATGGACCTGAGAAATATTCACTCCTCCTTTTTCAATCACAGAACCATTCTCTAATATTCTACTACGGCCACCTCCGCCTTCGGATCGCTTCCATATATCTTCTTTAAATTGAGCTTTGCCATCAACTTTTTCTAACCCTTTAGTGATTTGGTTTTGTAAATTCTGAATATAGGAGTAAAATTGATTTTTCATAAGGCAAATATTATACCGAGTATTCCTTTACTGCATCCACAAAAGCTTTCGCATGATCAACAGGAATATTAGGTAGGATACCATGACCCAAATTTACAATGTATTTATCTTTTCCAAATTCATTAATCATTTTATGAACTGAAGATTTTATTTCTGGAATAGGTGAGAGTAAACGTGAGGGATCAAAATTCCCTTGTAAGGTAATTTGGCCACCAGATAAATAACGTGCATTTCTTGCAGAACAAGTCCAGTCTATTCCAATAGCAGATGCACCTGAGTGGCCCATTTCATTTAGCGCAAACCAACAACCCTTTCCGAAAATAATTACAGGAGCATGATCTTTTAATGCAGTAACTATTTGTTGAAGATAGCTCCAAGAAAAAAGTTGATAGTCTTCAGGGGAAAGTATTCCTCCCCAGGAATCAAATAGTTGAACAACATGAACTCCTGATTTAACTTTTTCTTTTAAATAAGCTATTGTTGTATCCGTTATTTTTTGAAGTAATGCATGCGCTGTTTGAGGTTGACTAAAACAAAATTCCTTGGCTTTATCAAAAGTTTTTGAACCCTTGCCTTGAACTGCATAACACAAAAGGGTCCATGGAGAACCTGCAAATCCAATTAGAGGTACCCGATGGTTTAATTCTTTTTTTGTCATTTTAACTGCATCCATGACATAGCCCAAATGTTCATTAATATTGGGAACAATTGTTTTTTCAACGTCTTGAGCTGATCGAATTGGATTTGGAATCCAAGGTCCAGTTCCGTCTTTCATTTTAACAGGTATTTGCATGGCTTGAAGTACAACCAAAATATCACAAAATAAAATTGCAGCATCGGGTCCGACTTGGTCAATAGGCATAATAGTGATTTCTGTTGCTAATTCTGGTGTTTGGCAGCGTGTAAAGAAATCATATTTTGCCTTTAGTTTCATGAAATCAGGCAAGTAGCGTCCTGCTTGTCGCATCATCCAAACGGGAGGACGCGTTACAGTTTCACCTTTTAAAGCTTTAAGAAAAAGATCATTTTTGAGCATGTTGTTGGGTTTCATAGTTTAAAATACTAAGCAAAAGTTGACTTTCGCTGGGCGATTTAGCAATGCTATATTTTTTTGTATATTTTTTTAAGATTTCAGCGGTGGAAGTTCCAATACAAAAACCATGAGAATCGGAATTCCAATCGTTAGATTTAAAGTAACTTTTCACAGCGGAAGGACTAAAAAATAAAATTCCATCAAATTGTGTTTTTATGGATTTAGAATTGCTTAATGTGTTATACATTTCATGGATATGTAAAGTAATTTTAGCTTTTTTTAAAACAGCCTCAATTTCGACTCTTCTTTGAGTTCCGCAAAAAAACGAAAAATGACTATTTTTGTAGTTTTTTGATATAAAAAGAGCTAATTCTGCTGAATTATGACTCGTTTTAATTACTTCTAGTCCATTTTTCTCTAAAATTGATTTTGTTTTTTCTCCTACACAAAAACATTTTTTTCCATCAAATTGTTGTTTTAAATAATTATTATTTAAAACATATTTAACTGCATTTTGACTTGTAAAAATTAAATATTCATTCACCTTTGATTCTTTAATCTCAATAGGTATTGTTTTTATAAATGGATACTCTTCTAAAGAAAAACCATACTGAATCAATCGATCTTTAAATTGATGAGTAATAATTTTGGTGACTAACAGTCGCATATCAAAGTTGTAATTTGATTTGTTTTATAATCTCCTTGCCTCCTTGCTCAATGATCAATTGAGCTGCTTTAATCCCATAACCTTTAGCTTCATTGGAGGGGATTTGTTTTTTATGAATAATTGCCGAAACTCCGTCTAGTGAAAAAAGACCTCCTTCAAAACGCATAGTATTATTTAAAATAGACGCATGGGCTCCAATTGGAGAGGTACAACCTCCCTCTAGCGTGTTTAAAAAGCTACGTTCAATTTCTGCACAAATCTCAGTTTCTTTACAATGAATATTTTTTAATATTGTGTTAATATTTTTATTTTTTTTCAGCGTTGTAATACCAACAATTCCTTGTGCAGGAGCTGGGATCATCCATTCCAGTCGTTCGTGATTATTTTCAAGTAAACCCATTCTCTCTAAACCAGCAGAAGCAAAAATTGCACCACTCCAATGAGAAGAATTTAGTTTTTCTAAACGTGTTTTTAGATTTCCTCTTAGATTTTCTATTTTATGGCCCGGGTTTTTTCGAAGCCATTGAGCCTTTCTTCTTAAGCTTCCTGAACCAATAAAATCTTCTGAACCCCATTGTTTAAAATCAGGATGATGAACAACCACATCATGAGCAGAACCCCTCTTTAAAACTGCTGCTAATTTGATTTCTTTTGGCATTAAAGTTGGGACATCTTTTAAACTGTGAACCGCAATATCAATTTTTTTATCTAAAAGAGCACTATCTAAAGTTTTAGTAAAAACTCCCTGTATCCCCATAGCATAAATTGGCTGTGTTGGGTTTTGATCTCCATTAGTTTTTCGTAAAATCAATTCACAAGTATGGCCTAAAGATTCAAGTTGAACTTTAACTTGATTTGCTTGCCACAAAGCTAGTGGGCTATGACGAGTTCCTATTCGTATCATTTCAGCTAAAATTTTCTGGAGTTAGTTGGAAAACATCTTTAAGTACAGCCACGGTTTCCTCAGCTTTTTGTGGATGATCTCTCAAGTATGCAGCAATTTGACCTGTGATTTTTTGTGCTATTTGTTCTGAAGAGAAGTTTTTTTCTTCTATTTCAATTTTTTTTTGATTTATAAGAGCTACTTTTTCTTTAAAAGCCTTCAGAGTAGGTACATATTTGCGATGGGAAAGCCATTTTAAAAATTCAGCTTTAACTTCTTCTAAAATCACTTCTGCTTGTGGAATATATTTTTTTCTTTTTTCAAAGGTGGCGTCTGTAATTTGAGAGAGTTCATCAAGATGAATTACATTAACATTATTAAGTTCATTTACTTCCAGAGCAACATTTCTTGGAATAGAAAGATCAAGTATGAGCATAGGCTTGTCATTGTAAATGAGATCTTTTGTTATCGTAGGATTTTGGGCTCCTGTGGCCACGATCAGTACATCGGCTTCATAAATGGCTGAAGCAAGTTCCCCAAAGGGTTTTACTTTTACTGGAAATTTTCCAGCTATTTTTTCTGCCTTTTCTTGAGTGCGATTTATTAGTACTATGTGATTATTTTCAGTATGTTTTACGAGGTTTTCACATGTGTTAGCTCCAATTTTACCTGTACCGAAGAGAACAATATTTTTTTGTGAGATATCAGCAACATTTTTCAAAATATACTGAACTGAAGCAAAAGCAACAGAAGTTGCTCCACTTGAAATTTTTGTTTCAGTTTTAATTCTTTTGCTTGCCTGAATAACCGCATTAATAATTCGTTCAAGTGAGCCTTGGGTTAAACCCATTTTTTTAGAACGATAAAAACTATGTTTGATTTGCCCAATTATCTCAAAATCCCCCAAAATTTGACTCTCTAAGCCAGTGCCAACTCTGAAAAGATGGTGAAACCCCTCTTCTTTATTGAAAGTGTAACCGATTTTTTGAAAAGTTTTGAGATCTCCTTCAGAATGATTACAAAGAAGATTAATTAATTTACTTTCATTCTCTACCCATCCATATAACTCTGTTCGGTTGCAGGTGTTGATTACCAAAAGATCTTTAATTCCCTGATTTTTAGCATCTAAAAAGAGAGCATGGAGGTTGGAATCATTTAAACTAAATTCACCCCTTAGACTTATATCTGCTGTTTTATAACTCAAGCCAATGGCATGAAAGTATTTTTTTTCGATCAAAAGAAGATTTTATAAATTTGAACACAAATATAAGTGAGAGTATAACTAAAAAAGTAACGCTAAAAAGTTTTTAAATAACTCTATAGGTTTTTTTATTATTTTTGCAATGGAACACTGGGAAGTCTTATGTTTTTTTAGTAAAAAATAATTTAAAAATGGATTTTAAAAATAACGGTAAAAGTACTTTTAAATCTACCTTGATAGAATCAGGTTGTTATGTCCTTCGCTTAAAAAACGATTTGGATATGTCCCTATCAGAAAAATATCCTGTAGCTCAAGAGTTTATTCAATTTCATTTTTGTTTAAAAGGGCAAATGAATTTTGTTTTTAATAATGGGAGCTATACCTTTCCCGTTAATGAAGATCATTCGATTTTACTTTATAATCCTCAAAAAGAACTTCCTATAGAAGTGGAGTTAGCTCCACAAACTTGGTTGATTAGTGTACTCATTTCTATCAAAAAATTTCATTCTTTATTTTCCTCTGACGCAGATCACATTTCTTTTTTAAGCTCAGAAAATACTTCTAAAAAGTATTATGATAACGCTCCCTTTGGCTCTTCAATTGCAGTTGTATTAAGTCAAATTCTTCAAGCTAAGGTTCATGATAGTATAAAATCATTATACTTTAAGGGGAAAGTTTATGAGTTATTGAGTTTATACTTTAATAAAAACGAGGATCCTTCTATCGAACAATGCCCTTTTTTAGCTGATGAAGAGAACGTTCAAAAAATTAGAAAAGCAAAGGACATTATACTTGAACGTATGACTAATCCACCCTCTCTAGATCAATTGGCATCTGAAACAGGACTTTCTTTAAAAAAATTAAAGGAAGGTTTTAAGCAGCTGTACGGAGAGACCGTATATGCATATCTTTTAGATCATAAAATGGAAGAAGGTCGAAGAATGCTTGATTCTCAAAAATTCAATGTAAATGAAGTTGGAATCAATTTGGGATACAGCACTGCGAGTCATTTTATTGCAGCATTTAAAAAGAAATATGGAACGACACCTAAGAAATATATAGGTTCGGTATCTTTGTGAAAAATTTAAAATGAAAGGAGTTTTATTGGTCAATTTGGGTTCTCCAGACAGTACCGAAACGAATGATGTAAGGGATTATTTAGATGAATTTTTGATGGATGAACGGGTAATCGATTTACCTAAATGGCTACGCACTTTTTTAGTCAAGGGAATCATTCTAAAAACTCGACCCAAAAAATCAGCAAAAGCATATAAAAAGATATGGTGGAAAGAAGGATCACCACTGATTGTTCTTTCAGAACGTTTGAAACAAAAGGTGCAAAAGAAAGTTTCAGTCCCAATAGAATTAGCAATGCGTTATGGAAAACCTTCTATTTACTCAGGACTTAAAGCTCTTGAAGACCAACGAGTAGACGATGTTTTTATAATTCCTTTGTATCCTCAATTTGCAATGGCTACAACAGAAACTATTTTGGTATTAGCAGAACAACTTCGCAAAAAATATTTTTTTCAAATGGAGTTTACTTCCTTACCTTCTTTTTATAATCATCCAGATTACATTAGGGTTTTAGGAAACAGTATTCAAGAATCTATCCAGGGTAAAGATTGGGAGCACTTGCTGTTTTCTTATCATGGTATTCCAGAACGGCATATTAGAAAATCAGATATTACCCAGTCACATTGTAAAATAGATGGAAAATGCTGTTTTACAGAATCCCCAGCTCATGCCTATTGTTACAAGCACCAATGTGAAATGACTTCAGTGAAAGTAGCTGAATACCTGGATTTAAAACCAGGAACATATTCCACTATTTTTCAATCCAGAGTTTCAATTATTGGCTCCTGGTTAAAGCCTTATACCGATAAAACCATTGCTCAATTTGCAAAAGAAGGAACTAAAGAATTGGCTATTGTTACTCCCGCTTTTGTTTCAGATTGTTTAGAGACATTGGAAGAAATAGGCATAGAAGCTGCAGAAGATTTTAAGGAAAAGGGTGGAAAGCATTTGCATGTAATTCCTTGTATTAATGATCGAGAAGATTGGATTAAAGTTTTCAGTCGATGGATTGATGAATGGGCGTTAGATAAAAGCGTTAAATGAAAAAAACAGAGACTGAGCTTTTAGGAATTCAATCCATATCTAGATTACTAATTAAACAAGCTATTCCAGCTTCCATTGGAATTTTAGTGATGTCACTAAATATTTTAATTGATACTATTTTTGTAGGTCAATGGATCGGCTCTAATGCGATAGCAGCTATAAACGTAGTTTTGCCGGTCTCTTTTTTTATAGCTGCTTTGGGAATGTCTATTGGTATTGGCGGTGCTTCAATTATATCAAGAAGTTTAGGTGAAAACAATTCTGAAAAAGCAGACAATACCTTTGGAAATCAAATCACTCTAACTTTATTGCTAACTGTTTTTGTAGTCATTTTTGGCTTGATTTTTGTTGATCAGATTATACCTTTATTTGGTGGAAAAGGAACTTTATTTTCTTTAGCAAAAACCTATTATGTCATTGTAATGTATGGTGTTCCCGTCCTGGCATTTTGTATGATGTCAAATAATACTATCCGTGCAGAGGGAAAGCCCAAAAATGCAATGTATGCAATGCTATTACCTTCTGTCTCCAATCTGCTTTTGGATTATATATTTATTAACGTTTTTGATTGGGGTATGGCAGGAGCTGCTTGGGCAACTACTTTATCTTACGGTGTTTGTGCTTCATATATTATTTATTTTTTTATTTCAGGTAAATCTATTTTACGACCTCGTTGGGAAGCATTTAAACTCAAACTACCATTGGTAAAAGAAATAAGTTCCTTAGGTTCTGTCACATTGGCTCGACAGGCTATGGTGAGCATTACTATTTTGTTAGTTAATAATATTTTATTTTCATTTGGAGGAGAGTCTTCGATTGCAGTTTATGCAATTCTTAGTAGAATGTTGATGTTTGCAACCTTTCCTGTTTTTGGAATTACTCAAGGGTTTTTACCTATTGCGGGATATAATTATGGAGCGAAAAATTGGGAACGTGTTCGTGAAGTAATTAACATTTCGATTGGATACGCAACTTTTTCAGCAATACTAGTTTTCATTTTGATATTTTTCTTTGCAGAACAAATTCCTGGACTTTTCTCAAAAGACGCTTTAGTTTCGTCACAAACACCTTCAGCACTTCGATATGTTTTTGCAGCTCTTCCTATTGTAGGTATTCAACTTATTGG
>Ga0307995_1001058_pt1 | contig 17621 bp, 17 predicted proteins | sample EllFjometagen262_FD_203132 | JGI IMG/M metagenome (GOLD analysis project Ga0307995, IMG submission 203132) | Marine microbial communities from Ellis Fjord, Antarctic Ocean - #262 | ecosystem: Environmental > Aquatic > Marine > Unclassified | place: Southern Ocean | collected 2014-11-02
CTTCATGGTCGTTTTGATAAGCGCCCCAGCCCAGATCAAGCATGTAATCACTGATTTCGCGGATCACGTCCAAGCGGCGCATGAAGGCTTGTTGATCATAGCAAGGTTTTGCTGCGGTATCATAGGAGTCTGAAATCTGGTCTCCGGCAGGGGTCAGCAGGAAGAATTCAGCTTCAATTCCCGTTTTGACATGCATGCCCCCAGACGCGGCATCTGCGATCAAGCGGCGCAGCACGTTGCGTGGAGCTTGGGCTACGTCTTCACCCTCCATTACGCAATTGCCCGGCACCCAAGCGATTTCCTTATTCCATGGCAGGATGATTACAGCCTCTGGATCTGGTACGGCCAGCATGTCTGGGTGCGCTGGGGTGAGGTCGAGCCATGTGGCAAAGCCCGCAAAGCCTGCACCGTCTTCCTGCATACCCGCAATCGCGCGGGCTGGGACCAATTTGGCCCGTTGTCCGCCAAACAAGTCTGTGAATGAAATCATAAAATATTTTACGCCATTGTCTTCAGCGAATTTTGCCAGATCTGTTGCCATGGTCTTGGTTCCCTATTGGTCGTTTCAATTTCTCAGGGCGCGTCGAGATTTCCCGCCGCGCCCTCAATGTTAAAATGATCCTGATTTTCCTGGCCACCAATCGGTGCCTGCCAATGGAACCTGCGCCATTGCGGCAGCTTCCATCGTTAGAGCTACTAGATCTTCTGGCTCCAAATTGTGCAGGTGGTTTTTACCACAGGCCCGTGCAATGGTTTGCGCTTCCAAAGTCATCACTTTGAGGTAATTGCGTAAACGTCGGCCGCCTTCAATTGGGTCGAACCGCTTCATCAGTTCTGGATCTTGAGTGGTGATGCCGGCAGGGTCTTGACCTTCGTGCCAGTCGTCATATGCTCCGGCTGTTGTGCCCAATTTGTTGTATTCGGCCTCCCATTTGGGATCATTATCGCCAAGGGCAATCAAGGCCGCCGTGCCAATGGCCACCGCATCTGCGCCTAAGGCCATAGCTTTGGCCACATCTGCGCCAGAGCGAATGCCGCCTGAGAGGATCAGCTGTACCTTGCGGTGCATGCCCAGATCCTGAAGCGCTTTCACCGCAGGGCGGATGATTGCCAAAGTGGGCTGGCCCACGTGCTCGATGAAGACGTCCTGCGTGGCAGCTGTGCCGCCCTGCATGCCATCCAACACAATCGCATCCGCCCCGGCTTTCACAGCCAAAGTTGTATCATAGTAGGGGCGTGCGCCTGCAATTTTCACATAGATTGGCACTCTCCAACCGGTGATTTCGCGCAGTTCTAGGATCTTGATTTCAAGATCATCGGGGCCGGTCCAATCTGGGTGACGGCACGCGGAGCGTTGATCGATGCCCTTGGGCAGGTTGCGCATATTGGCCACACGGTCACTGATTTTTTGGCCCAACAACATGCCGCCGCCGCCAGGTTTGGCGCCTTGACCCACAACAATCTCAATCGCATCAGCTTTACGCAGGTCATCGGGGTTCATGCCATAGCGTGATGGTAGATATTGGTAGACCAGTTTTGATGAATGGCCACGCTCTTCGGGGGTCATGCCACCGTCACCTGTGGTTGTTGATGTGCCAGCAGCGGAGGCGCCGCGTCCCAAAGCCTCTTTCGCCGGTCCAGAGAGGGCGCCGAAGGACATGCCCGCAATCGTGATGGGGATGTCGAGGTGGATGGGGTTGGAGGCATGTAGCCCGCCGATGGTGACGTTGGTGTCACATTTCTCGCGATAGCCTTCCAAAGGGTAACGCGAAATGGAGGCACCCAAAAAAAGTAGGTCGTCGAATGTGGGCAGCTTGCGCTTGGCGCCGCCGCCGCGAATGTCATAAATTCCGGTAGCTGCCGCACGTCTGATCTCGCTGTTCACATCTTGCGTGAAGGTGGCTGATTGCCGGGGAGTGGTGCGCGGGATGCCGCGATCATCATTGCTCATGTCCTGGACCCTTAATACGCGTTGTCAATGTTGAAATTATAGAGTGTGCGCGCTGAACCATAGCGCTTGAACTCTTCGGGTCTGGCGTTGCATTCGCCTTCGGCCAGCAGAGTGCGTAGGATCTCCAAATGCTCTGGCCGCATCTCTTTCTCTTCGCAATCGGCACCTAGTGATTTCACCGTGCCCCGCACAAACAACCGCGCTTCATAGCAGCTGTCGCCTAATGCCTCGCCCGCATCTCCGCAGACCACAAGATTGCCAGATTGGGCCATAAAAGCGGACATATGGCCAATGCTGCCGTGCACCACGATATTGATGCCCTTCATGGAAATTCCGCAGCGCGACGAGGCGTTGCCTTTGATAACCAAAAGGCCGCCGTGACCTGTGGCGCCGGCATACTGGCTGGCGTCGCCATCAATCACAACTTTGCCTGACATCATATTTTCAGCGACACCGGGACCGGCGCTACCTTTGATGTTGACCGTGGCTTGTTGGTTCATGCCGGCTGAGTAATAGCCTGTTGATCCGCGCACGGTGACTTCAATAGGAGAATCCAATCCGCAAGCAATAGCATGCGCGCCGCGGGGATTCATAATTTCCCACGCGGTTTGATTGGTGGTTTCATTTTGAGCGTGCAGGGTTGCGTTGAGTTCCCGCAGGCTGCCCGTGGATAAGTCATATGTCTGCATATCAGTGTTTCCAGAAGTAAACGGTTGCGGGCTCAGGTTCCCAAACGCGCGCGTTTTGGATACCCGGCAGGTTGACCAAGGCACGGTATTCGCTGCCAAATGCCACATATTGATCGGTTTCGGCCATCACAGCAGGTTTGCAAGCAATTGGGTCACGCACGACGCCAAACCCATCTTTGGTCCCAACTACGAATGTGAAAAACCCATCCAAATCTTCAAGGCTGCTTTCGAGTGCTTCACCCAGGGTGCTGCCGTTCTGCATTTTCCATGTGAGATAGGCCGCGCCCACTTCTGTGTCGTTTTCGGTTTCAATATGAACACCATCGCGGCGCAATTTGCGGCGTAGGGAGTTATGATTGGACAAAGAACCGTTGTGCACAAGACATTGATCGCTTCCGGTGTTGAACGGATGCGCGCCCATGGTTGTTACGGCTGATTCGGTTGCCATGCGCGTGTGACCAATTCCATGGCTGCCGGACATTTTCGCAATATCAAAACGTGATGCCACGTCCTTAGGCAGGCCAACTTCCTTGTATATCTCTAGACTATCACCGGTGCTCATGATGCGGATGTTGGGGCGAATCTCTTTAAGGGCTTCGCGGGCCACTACGACCTGATCCGCGCGCAGTTCCAGCACTGCGTGGGTGCTTTGAACCCGTATATCAACGTCACCCTTTATGCGCTTTTTCAAGTCGTCTGTGAGCTTGTCAAAATCCACATCGGGCGTATCGGACTGCACAGTCATTTTGCCAATATTTACTGTATCTTGACTGTATATTGCGATTCCCGCGCTGTCCGGCCCACGATCTGTCATCGTGATCAGCATATCTGTTAACATGGCCCCGAGTTGGGCCTCCATGGATTTGTCTTTCAGGAAAAGACCAACGATCCCGCACATGCGGCATTCCTTTCACGAGTAATGTTTCGAGCTGTGCCCGAAATTGATATGAGCTAACGCTAGCATCAAACATTGTACTGCTCAACCATGAGGAAACTTTTTTTCATCTCCGGCAAAAAAAATCTTCCTACATTAGACAATTTATGTTTCATAACCGACTAACGTCTCCGCTCTAATAATAAGAAGACGCAAATGCAACTAAACACGGGAGGTAAACGTGGAACAACAACTAGCAGAGCTCACCGCACAGGTAACAGCGTTGCAAGTAAGTGCTGGTGTCACAAACACCAACTTCGCTGAAACCTACTATTATTTAACAATACCATTGATGATTATCATCCATGCAGGCTTTTTGGCCTATGAAATGGGCGCTTCGAGGGCAAAAAACGTTTTATCTTCTGGCGTAAAAAACATTCTGGCCTTTGCTTTTATGATCCCAACATTCTACTTTTTCGGCTGGTGGGTTTATTGGGGTTTTCCAACAGGGCTCACCTTTAGTGAAGGGCCGATGGGGATTTCTGGCTGGGATTATGCCAACTCAATCGCATTGGGTTGGGGAGAATCAACAGCCTATATGGGGCCAAATATTACAGACCAAGCCTCTGGTGTCTTCTTTGGCGCTTTTGCCATGTTTGCAGCCACCACAGCGTCGATCATGTCTGGTGCTGTCATTGAACGCATCCAAACCGTAGGTTTTATCATCCTTGCAATCGTACTGGGCTCATTCGCTTGGGTTGTTGCAGCGGCTTGGGGTTGGCATGCTGATGGTTGGCTCGTCACCAAATGGGGCGTGCATGATTTTGGTGCGGCAGGGCTTGTCCACGCTGTAGCTGGTTTCTTTGCGCTGGGCGTGTTGATGCATCTGGGTCCACGGATTGGTAAATTCAACGCCGATGGCACAGCAAATCACATTGCAGGGCATAACATGCCTTTGACTGTGGTTGGCTTGATGTTGATTATCGTAGGGTTCTGGGGCTTCTTGATGGCCTGTGTGATTGTTCCTGGTGAGGCCTTCTCTTGGTTCGCCGACAAACAAGCCACAATCTACGGGACTCCGATCACTCTATCCTCGTTGGTCTTCAATATCTTGATGGCAATTGCAGGTGGGATCATTGGGTCATGGATTTGGACCAAAGATCCGTTCTGGATGATGTCTGGTGCGCTTGCTGGTATTATCTCGACCGCGTCTGGTTTAGATATCTACTATCCAGCTCTGGCGTTCATCATCGCGGTTTCGGCCGGTATGATCTTGAAACCCGCAGCCACTTGGCTTGAAAGTCGCGGCATCGATGATGCGGTGGGCGCGGTGACTGTGCACGGTACAATCGGCCTTTATGGGGTGATTATGCTAGGTGTCTTTGGTTGGGGCTTTCCGGCCTTGGCGATTGAAAATGCACCGGTCATCACTCTTTATGGTCAAATCGTAGGGGCGGTTGTGTTTTTCTTGGTGGGCTTTGTGCCGGGCTATGTCTGTGCCTATATTCTTAAGAAATTGGGCATGTTGCGGGTTCCCGCGGCCGCAGAAGAAGCCGGTCTCGATACAATCAAAGTTCCCGCGCAGGGCTATCCTGAAGGTATCGCACCTTCTGGTCCCGCATCCAGCTAATCAACATCAAGGAGAAATAAGATGTTTCCATATGATACGGCAGATTGGGCAGTGGTTGATGGACCAATGTTCATGTTGGCCAATACGGCATGGCCTGGGATCTTCACGGCAGTTGCTGCGGTGATCTGTGTTTGTGTTTTGGTTGTGGGTAACCGCTCTGAGCATGCGCAATATGCAAAATCTGAAAAGTAGACTAAAATTTTAGTTAAATAGTCAGGGGCCACTTAGGTGTGGCCCCTTTCTTTTTGCCTTGCGTGCAAATGATTTAATCGTGACTTCGTGTAATTTCCCTCGCAGGAAATAAAATTGCCCCTTAGTATTGATTTTTGTGTTATAATACGTCTCAGTAAATTTATATAAATTTGATCTAGGAGAGGCCAGAATGGCTATTATGTGGAGAAACTCAGCGCTGGCCCATCGGCATGCTGAAATCGGCGGTGAGTTGGAGGACTGGAACGGCATGGGGACCGCTTGGTTCTATGACGACACGCCTGAGCGTGCAAAAGCTGATTACGAAGCAATTCGCACCAAAGCGGGCTTGATGGATGTATCTGGTTTGAAGAAATGTCACGTGGTTGGTGCGGATGCCGCTTATGTAATAGATCGGGTAACCACTCGTAATGTCGAGAAAATTATGCCGGGCCGCTCTGTTTACGCCTGTATGTTGAACGACCAAGGTAAGTTTATTGATGACTGCGTGATCTATCGCTTGGCAGTTAACAGCTGGCTGGTTGTGCATGGTACGGGCACTGGCATGGAGCAGCTGTCAGCTGTTGCAGCTTCAAAAAATTGTGAAGTGATCTTTGATGACGATATGCACGACATGTCGTTGCAGGGCCCTGTTGCTGTGGATTTCTTGGCCAAACATGTGCCAGGCATCCGTGACCTGGCCTACTTTGGATTGATGCAAACAAAGTTGTTTGGCCGCGCTGTGATGATTTCACGTACAGGCTACACTGGTGAACGTGGCTACGAGATTTTCTGTGGTCGTAAAGATGCCGTGCATCTTTGGGATTCGATCCTCTCTGAAGGTGCTGACATGGGCATTCGTCCGGTTCAGTTCTCAACTTTGGATCTGCTGCGGACAGAAAGCTATTTACTATTTTATCCGGGTGATAATTCTGAAACCCATCCGTTTGAAGATGAAACTTGCGGCGATACTCTGTGGGAGCTGGGTCTCGAATTCACAGTGTCTCCGGGCAAAACTGGCTTTATCGGTGCAGAAAACCATTATGCTGCCAAAGATAAAGAGCGCTTCAAAATCTATGGCGTGAAATTGGACGGCATAACACCAGCCGATGAGGGCGCTGATCTGTTGCAAAACGGGCAAAGTGTTGGAGTTGTGACTTATGGAATGTATTCCGATGTCAATAAACACAATGTTGGCATCGCTCGAATGCCTGTTGCTTGCGCAGTCGCCGGCACCTCTTTGACCGTTCGCAATGGAGATGGCACTGAGATCGCTTGTGTGGCCTCTGAAATGCCATTTTACGACGAAGATAAATCGATCCGCGCTGCAAAGGGTTGATCTTCTAAATGAGGCGCGCTTGTATAGTGTACAAGCGCGCCTTACGCTATTTGGAAGTTGGGAGATTTTATTCAGATGTCGACATTTCATTTCCCTGAAAGCATTCGCAGTCGGCCTGTTTATGGCAGGTTAGAAGCGCGTCCGGGTAAGGCGCATTTGATGATTGCTGATGCACAAGGCGCAGAGGCTATTTTGGGTTTGGCCTTGCAAGTGCCTGAGCTGATGGCGAAGACACATGTGATATTTATTCCCAAGGGAACAGATTTTGGCCCCAAACTTCAAGCGCTCAGCCCTGCACAATATTATGAAGGGCCCAGCTATGCGGCCGCTCTGTCTCGGATCCAACGGGTGCTGTCTGATGCGGCCATGGGGCTCCAGATTTACCTGACCGGAACCGAGGGGCTGATGGGACAGGCGCAGAACGCGGCGATGCAAGCGGGCTATGATTACACAGCCATTCAGACTGAACACCGCGGATCTTTGGCCCGGCGCATGCAATGCGTACATTGCAAAGGCATCACCGAGGATGTGATCCTTGACCCGTTTGAGTGCAGCCATTGTGGGCTCAACCTATTCGTTCGCGATCATTACTCCCGCAGAATTGCAGCCTTTCAGGGCGTTTGTATCGATGCAGAAGATCCGGGCAATGTCCCCCCCTCTCAGGAGATTTACTCATGAGCGCGCCAGCCCCAAATTCAACCGCGCCGAAAATCATGGGTGCGGAAAAAATCAAAGTCATTGTCAGTAATATCGTTCCGCTGAATGACTTGGTGACACGGTTTGAGTTCAAACGCACCGATGGCACGATTTTTCCAACCTTCTCTGGTGGGGCGCATACTATGATTGAGATGCAAGACGGCGATCTCAAACGTATGAACCCATATTCTTTGATGTCAGACCCGGCAGAGCGTGACACCTATGCGATTTCGGTGCGCCGTGATGATCACGGGCGGGGTGGCTCGCTGTTTTTGCACCAAAAAGTGCAGGTGGGTGATACCATGACTCTCAGCTATCCGGTTAATCTGTTTTCGCTCGATCTCCGGGCCCGTAAGCATCTGTTCATCGCTGGCGGTATCGGCATTACGCCCTTTATGGCGCAGATCAAACAGCTGAACGCTGCCAACGGCAAATGGGAGCTGCACTATAGTTGCCGTAGCCCTGAACTGGGCAGTTATGTCGATGAGCTTACATCCAAACATCCGCATTCGGCGAACGTTTATTATGATGATCAAAAGCAGTTCATCGATCTGCATACCTTATTGGATGGTCAGCCGATTGGCACGCATCTTTATGTCTGTGGCCCGAAAGGGATGATTGACTGGGTGCGCAAAACAGCCGCCGCTGCTGGTTGGCCCAAGGCCCATGTACATCACGAAGAATTCCTCGCACCTAAACCCGGCAAACCTTTTGCGGTGCGCTTGGCAAAGTCTGGCCTGGCGGTGGAGGTTGGCGCGCATGAAAGCCTTTTGGAAGCGATTGAACGGCTGGGTGTGGAACCGCCCTACTTGTGCCGGGGCGGCGCGTGTGGGCAATGCGAGACAGATGTGTTGGAAAGCGATGGTACATTCATTCACCGCGATCATTGGCTTGAAGACTACGAACATGCTTCAGGTACTAAAATTATGCCATGTGTGTCACGTTTCGAGGGCAAGACCCTTGTGCTGGACCGATAGGAGGCTTCTGTCATGACCATTCAATTCAATGATGAAACGTTTCGCGATGACTACTCCTTTCGCAATTCCCAGCGCGCGATAGATCGGTTTCCTTTTCCGTTCCACGAAGACAGCTACATGTATTCGGTGAATATGGAACAGCACCAAGGCGGTCCTGCGGACAGCATCTACGAAAAACGCTTTGATGTGGATGAGCATTATGTGGCGGAGATGCGCGATCGCGCAATGGTTTTGGCTGATGATCCGCTGCGCTGCCAATCCTTGCCGCATATGATCTTGGCCGGTTGGGATCTGTTAGAATTGATCATGGTGTCAAAATCTGAAGATTACCCAGATCTGTTTGAGCTGCACCGAAACGGTAATAAATGGCATTGGATCAACAAGCCCATGGGCATTGAAGATCATTTCGTCTTCATGGATGAGACCACACTGCCCTATGGTCCAATGGAGTATATCACTCGCCAAACCCAGGGTGATTTCTGCGTGTTGGATCAACGTGAAGACAACCTCTGGATGGATGCGGGCACGGTTACGACCCAAGCGGATTGGAGCTTGGATTTTGACATTGGCATGAATTTCTTTGAGTGGCATGCGCCTGTGCCTCTGGCCCATGAAAAGGGCATCTTCAAACGGGCTTTGAAGTTCTTGCTAAGCATCCAACAAGGTGCGCCGGCGCGGCGGTTGAACTGGACGATGACGGTTAACCCGCTGTTGGACACCAGCCCTGAAAATTACCACAAATGGGGCGTGCAAAAAAACACGCTGACACTTGAGAACCTCGGCTCAAAGCAACATTTGCGGGTGGAGTTGCAAACCTTCTTCCGCCTGCCACGGTCCAACGCATTGGTTTTCCCCATTCGGTGTTACCTGATGTCCTTCCAAGATATTGTAAGCAAGCCAAAGTGGGGCCGCAGATTACATCGGGTGGTGCGGGACCTTCCGGAAGAATTGGCGACCTACAAAGGCTTTATCGACAACCGGTCCATGATGTTGGAGTTTTTGGCGCGCTATGACGACGGTTTACCGACGTCTTTTGGCGTATGGCCTGATGAACAAGGCACACCTGCTTTACAGAAATAATCTGAGTTTGGGCCCTGCTTTGGGGCCAAAACTAGATCTGCTTATGTGCATCCACAACAACGCGCGCACCTTGGCCTGCCTCTTGACCTTTGGCGTAGAAATGATCTCTGAAAATCGCTGTGTGATGCTCAGTCTCTTGGTAATGATGCGGGGTCAGAACAACGGATAAAATCGGTACACCGCTGTCTAAACCCACACGCACCAGACCATCGACCACGGCACTGGAGACAAAGTCGTGACGATAGATCCCGCCATCCACAACAAATGCGCAGCAGGCAATGGCATCATAGCGTCCGGTGGCGGCGAGTTTTAGTGCCATGAGCGGTAATTCCAAGGCGCCGGGAACATCAAACACATCGATGGCTTCCCCCCCAAGGCTGTCTTGAAACCCCGCAAAGGCGCGATCTACGATATCGGCATGCCATTGGGCTTTTACAAATGCAAATCGGGTCTGTGACATCGTATTTCCTTTTGCAACACTTCCGTTACTCAAAGCGAAATACGAGCAGAGATAGGGCGCAACGCACCCAATCTTCACACGCTCTCTTCCATCCGGACTTTAACCGTCGGCTCAGGCATCGCACCTGATCTGCTGACCCCCATTTCTGGGGCGCTCGCGGGCTGGTGATCTCAAAATCACATACCGCCGGTGGGGAATTTCGCCCCGCCCTGAGAACATTTTTATGTTATGCTGAATTTCCCGCGTTGCAAGGGCATAACGTGCAGAATAGGTGCTTAAAATCAGAATATTTATGTGTTTTGTGGGTAGCTGATGATCGACAGATATCTCGCAGGCAATTGCACCAGTTTTTCAGGGCCATGCGCGCTATCGGCATCGAAAAACAGCGTGTCTCCTGGCTTCAAAGGGTAAACCTCATCGCCGTGACGGTAATCAACTTCGCCTTCCAACATGTAGATAGTCTCAATGCCGCCATGTTGAAAGGTGGGAAAGACATCTGACTCGGTGGTTAGGGTGATCAAATAAGGCTCCACAATAACGCCGCTTGCATTTGCACCGATATGGCCAAGCAGATTATACTGATGGCCTGCGCGGGTGCCGGCACGTTCAATCTCAACCCCTTCACCAGTTTTGGTGTGTACGGCTTCGCGGCGTTCCTCAAATCGGCGGAAAAATGAGGTAAGCGGTACCGACAAAGCATTGGCCAAAGTTTGCAACGTTGTGAGAGATGGCGAGGTGTTGCCGTTTTCAATTTTTGACAACATACCGATGGAAAGCCCGGTTGTGGCGGCAAGTTCTGCGACCGTCACCTCTTGGCGGCGGCGAAAGGCGCGCACCTCACGGCCAATAGCTACTTCGAGCACTTTTTCACGTTCTTCACGGACAACATGCGGATCTTGCGTCAGTTTTCCAACCATCTCAGGCGATATTTTCACAATATTCATTAATCTATCCCGATCCTGTAGTTTGGTCTCTTGATCTTAATCATGGTTTTCCTGTTAGTATCATAAATATGAATGACATGAAAATCCAGTCCATTGGCTTCTTGATCTTTGACGGTTTTCCTATGGCCTGTTTGACGTCAATGATTGAGCCCCTACGTGCGTCAAATGAAATCTCAGGGCAAGTCGCTTTTTCTTGGACGCTTTATGCGGAGACCATGGATAAAGTTAGGTCCAGCGCTGGAGTCAGTTTTGAGCCGGATATGGCTTTGGGACAGGCTGAGAGGCCGGATCATCTGTTTCTGCTCAGCCCGCCGATGGCCCGGTTTTCCAATCCCAAGGCGGGCTACGGCGCGCTGCGGACCTTGGGACGTCATGGTACGATTTTGGGCGGTGTGAGCGGTGGCGTGTTTCCTTTGGTGCGCTCAGGCGTGATGGCGGGGCAGGTTGTATCAGTGCATTGGTGCTATGAGGCGGCGTTTCGCTCGGAGTTTCCAGAAGTTGAGGCTTCCGATCAGGTGATTGAGGTCTCCCAACGCCGCTACACGGCCTCAGGCGCGGCGGCTGCCTTTGATCTATCACTACGATTGATTGAAACCCGACTGGGGGCGGATGTGGCGACTGAGGTGGCCTGCTGGTTCCAACATCCGTTGATGCGCGGCGAGGGGGTGCGCCAAAGCATTCCGACCTACCGGCAATCCTCAACCGATGCGACCCTACCGCCTGTGGTGGCCAAAGCGGTCGCTGTTTTCGCCGCGAATTTGACAGAACCCATTTCTGTGGCAGATGTGGCGGATGAGGTAGGCGTGTCTGCCCGGCAAATCGAACGTAGTTTCAAAAAAGCGACAGGACAAAGCCCGTCGCATTACTACCGCTCCATGCGCATGAAGGCTGCGCGTCAGCTGGTGATGTATTCCAAAAACAGCATGGCGCAAATTGCCCTGCAAGTGGGCTACGGCTCCACAACTCCGATGGTTCAACACTATAAAGATGCCTTCGGCCTCTCCCCGCAAGAGGACCGCCGACGGATCAACCTTTATCGCGTGCAAGACAACAGCCCGGTGCCGTCGGTTTAAAAGTCTTAACCCTGCCTAATAAGCCGAACGCATCGCGGTCAAAAGGCTATGATGCAGTGATGCGGCGGAAGAGCGGGGACCTAGGATCGAGATGTGCTCCAATGTCCGGCAGACCACAAAACAACCTAGATGATCAATGCTGCTGCGGGTGGCATCGCCCGGCTGAAACGTAGTCATATTGATCGCGCAGAGCCGTTCCAAGACCGCAGCCAAACCTATACCATGCAGATCGAACCGGCACCAGCCGCTGGTTTGTTCGGTGACAGATGCTCTGCCTTTTACCTCTGCAGTGGCCTGTGCAAATAGGGTTTCATGGCTGTCATAAGGCGCTTCCAAAATCCATTGATCAGGCCCGCTCCAAAACGCGGTGACCTTGTCGCCGGCCACATGGCCTGGTTTCGGTGCTGCGGGGCCGATGAGCCGGCGAATGGCAAGATTGGTCGCCCGTTCCCCGCCTTTGCGCGCGGCCACAGAGGCCAGCGCATATCCCGCCTCTTCGCTCAATGTGATAGGACCATGCTTGTCGGTGCGTGGTTCAGTGCCGCCAAGTGCGGTTATAGCTGTGAGATTATGCACGCAGACGTTCCCCTTCGGGATCAATGAAATGAGCGCTGACGACTTCCACCTCATGGTCAAATCCGGTCAAAGGGCTGACAAGCCGCATGATTTCACCTTCGCGGCTGTCGCCAGATTTTATATAGGCTAAGGCGATACAATAGCCCAAGTTTGGCGAATAACAGGCGGAAGTCACATAGCCTTGATCATTGGCCGCATCCACAGGATCGCCCTTGGTCATCAAATGACTGCCTGCCGGCACCGGATTTTTAGGATCCACCGACCTTAGGCCCACCAGTTTCAAAGCGTCATCGGTGTTCAAGCCGCTGCGCTCTGATAGGGTCGAGCCGATGCTGTCTTTTTTCTTAGACACCATCCGTCCCATGCCAAGGTTCACTGCGGATGTTGTGCCATTCAGCTCATTGCCAGCCGCATGGCCCTTTTCAATCCGCATCACCCCAAGGGCCTCAGTGCCATAGGGCACAGCGTCAAACTCTTCGCCGGCTTGCATCAAGTGTCGGATCATCGCGTCCCCGTAGCGGGTGGGCACGGCAATCTCATAGGCCAGTTCGCCAGAGAAGGAGATCCTAAACAGCCGTGCGCGCAAACCGCCACAGACCGTGACATTGGCGCAGGCCATAAAGGGAAAACCATCGTTGGACAGATCAAATTCTGGATCCACAATCTTTTGCAACAGGTTGCGTGCATTGGGCCCGGCGACGGCATATTGCGCCCAAGCTTCTGTGGTGGAGATCAGCTGCACATCGAAGTCAGGCCAAAGGCATTGGCGGGCAAACTCCATATGTCGAAACACTGAGATCGCATTGGCGGTGGTGGTTGTGACCACAAAATGATCGTCGGCCAGCCGCGCGGCGGTGCCATCGTCCATTGCAATCCCATCTTCGCGCAGCATTAAGCCGTAGCGGGTTTTCCCAACGGCTAGCTTTGCAAAGGCATTGCAGTATATCTTGTTGAGGAAGGTCACAGCATCAGTGCCTTGAACGTCGATCTTGCCCAATGTTGTCACATCGCAGATGCCCACAGATTTGCGAGTGGCCAAAACCTCACGGTCAACGGACTGGCGCCAGTGGTTTTCACCTGCCTTTGGAAACCATTGCGCACGCAGCCACATGCCCACTTCCACAAAGACCGCACCTTGCTCTTTGGCCCATTTATGGCTAGGAGTTTTGCGTGTGGGGCGAAAATCTGTGCCGCGATCCCGGCCTGCAAATGCACCAATGGCTGTGGGGGTGTAGGGTGGGCGAAAGATGGTTGTGCCAACTTCTGGAATGGTTTTTCCGGTCAACTCGGCCATAATGGCAAGGCCACCCATATTCGACGTTTTACCCTGATCTGTGGCCATGCCCAAGGTAGTATAGCGCTTCAAATGCTCAACGCTGATAAAGTTTTCTTGGTGTGAAAGTTTGACATCTTTAACGGTTACGTCGTTTTGCTGATCCAGCCAAGCCCGAGAGCAGCCTTTGACATACCAAAACGGCGTCATATTAGCGAGAGTGTCTTCCGCCTTTGGCAGATTTACGTTGGATTGCTTGATGCCAAGATCCTTTAAGATGGCATTGGCCTGCGACGCGCCGGAGGTCAGCGCAGCTGCAGTCGTGAAAAGACCTAAAGCCGCGCCCGCAACGCTGAGGCCTGCAGGGCCGTCTTTGGGGGGGCAGAAAGCTGCAATTTCGTCGTTCCACACCGGGCGGCCACGGTGATGGCTGGTCAGATGAACATTCGGGTTCCATCCGCCGGACACGCCCAAGGCGCCGCAGGGCAAGTTGCGTGTGCTGCCATCTGGCAAAGAGACCTGAACCGAGGTGAGGCCTAAGCGGCCACGGCTGTTGGTCACTTGGCCACCTGCAATGACCTCATAGTCTTGGCTCTTTGGTGCGTCGTGGCGAATGTCGATCACAGCGGCCACATTCACACCGGCAGCATGCAAATCAGCGGCAGTTTTATGGCCGTCGTCGTTGTTGGTGAATACCGCCACATTTTGCGCGGCGGTCACCGCCCAGCGGTTGGCATAACTGCGCATGGCGCCTGCCAACATGATGCCCGGACGATCGTTGTTTTCAAATGCGATGGGCCGTTCTGTGGCACCGGCGCAAAGCAGGCTGCGCTTGGTATAGATCCGCCATAGGATTTGCCGAGGCTTTCCGGCTGCTGGAACCGCCAGGTGATCTGACACCCGCTCCAATGCGCCATAAATCCCATGATCGAATGCGCCCAAAATCGTAGCCCGTGCCATGACTCTGACATTTGGTAGGCTGTTTAATTCGGCCACGGTTTTGGCTGCCCATTCCGCACCTGATTGATTTGTTAGGCTGAAACGCTCTGAATTGAGGCGCCCGCCTAATGTATAATCCTCATCTGCCAATATGACCTGTGCACCTGCGCGTCCGGCGGTGAGTGCAGCGGCCAGACCCGCAGGACCCGCCCCGATGATCAGAAGATCGCAGTGCAAAAAGCCCCGGTCATAGTCATCTGGATCGTCTTGAAAGCTGATGCTTCCCAGACCTGCGGCTTTGCGAATGATTGGCTCATAGACTTTTTCCCAAAATGCGGCGGGCCACATAAAGGTTTTGTAATAAAACCCAGCAGTCAGGAAGTTCGAAAAACGGTCATTGATCGCCATTAAATCAAAGCGTAGAGATCCGATTTTATTTTGTGATTTTGCAGTGAGCCCGTCAAATAACTCTGCCGTGGTGGCGCGGGTGTTGGGTTCTTGGCGGGCGCCATCGCGCAGCTCCATAATCGCGTTGGGCTCCTCTGAGCCTGCTGTTAAAACGCCGCGGGGACGGTGGTATTTGAACGAACGCCCCATAAGGCGAACGTCATTGGCCAAAAGGGCACTGGCGAGTGTGTCGCCCGCATGGCCTTGAAAAAACTTGCCATCAAACATGAAGTTTAGAGTTTGGCTGCGGTCAATTTGCCCACCTTTGAGACGATTGATCTGGCTCATGTGCTGCGCCCCCGGCTGCGTGCCACATCGTTGGCCAATTTAACCGATGAAATTTCATGGGTTGTGGTGTCGCGCGTCACGACCAAAAAGGATCTGTCCCCTTGCTCATGGTACCAGAGCTCTTGGTGGGGTCCGGCGGGATTGTCGCGCAGATAACCATAATCAATGAATTGCGCCAATGCATCTTTGGCCTGCCAGTCAGGACGATCCAACAGGGCCGCATCGCCCATATAAGTAAATTCGGCGCTGTCACGTGGGCCAAGGATGGGGTGATTGATTATCATATCCGTGCGCCTCTCAATGCAGCTGTGGGTTATTGCCTACGCCTTTTTCGTCGATCATCTGGCCTTTTTCAAAGCGGTCAAATCGGTAGGCTTTCGCAAATTCATGGGGGGTATCAGTGGCCAAAAGGTGGGCATAGCACCAGCCCGAGGCGGGCGTGGCTTTGAAGCCGCCATAGCACCAGCCACCGTTGAAATAGAGGCTTTTAATATGTGTACGGTCAATAATGGGCGATCCATCCATCGACATATCCATGATTCCGCCCCACATGCGCAACAGCCGCACCCGGCCTAGCATTGGGAAAATGGCCATGGCGCCTTCGCAGACATCTTCCACCACCGGCAGATTGCCGCGTTGGGCATATGAGTTATACCCATCAAGGTCGCCACCAAACACCAAGCCGCCTTTGTCAGACTGGCTGCAATAGAAATGGCCTGCCCCAAAGGTAATCACACCCGGCAACACAGGCTTGAGCCCTTCAGACACAAATGCCTGTAAAACATGGCTTTCAATCGGCAGTCGCATATTGGCTTTGGCCATAAGGCGTCCCGATGAGCCGGCTACGCAAGAGGCGATCTTGCCACCGCCAATGTAGCCAAGGTTGGTTTCCACTCCGAGGCATTTGCCTCCCTCGATGCGAAAGCCGGTGACTTCACAGTTTTGAATGATATCGACACCCAGTTGGTCTGCGGCGCGAGCATAGCCCCAGGCGACTGCATCATGGCGCACTGTGCCGCCACGATGTTGGGCCAAACCTCCCTTTATGGGAAAGCGTGCATTGTGGACGTTCAAGAATGGGTAGCGCTTTTGAATGGTTTCTGTGCTTAAAAGATCCGCATCAGCACCGTTCAAAATCATAGCATTGCCACGCCGGGTGAAGGCGTCGCGCTGCGCGTCGGAGTGGACCAAGTTGAGGATACCGCGTTGGCTGATCATCGCGTTATAATTGATATCTTGTTCAAGACCTTCCCAGAGCTTTAAAGAGTGTTCATAAAAAGGTTCATTGCCGTCGAGCAGGTAGTTTGAACGCACAATCGTAGTGTTGCGCCCAACGTTGCCGCCACCAATCCAGCCTTTTTCTAAAACCGCTACTTTTTTGGCACCGTGATTGCGGGCTAAATAATAAGCCGTGGCCAGACCATGACCGCCGCCGCCTATCACGATGTAATCGTACTGAGCTTGCGGCGCGACATCACGCCAAGCGGGCTTCCAGCCTTTGTGACCGGTGAGTGCTTCTTTGATGACACGTAGACCTGAGTAACGCATTAATATAGCTCCTTGGCCTTAACGTCGCGCTTTCACAGGCGTTTGACAGTTTAGAATCGGACAAAGTTTAGGCGGTTTCCGACTCTGTAGCTATTTAGAAGTGCTAATTGATTTTTGAAGCAATTCAACCATGCTGGACGCTCGCATAATTTAGCCTAGTAGCTATTACCAAGAAAAAAACTTGACTGTAAGGAAAATTAGAGCAGAGTGTGCACCACGGTATTCCTGCGAATGATAAGAATCGCAGGCGTTATTATGTTTGGCTGTATGGGACTATTTTCACCGGTTTTGATGGCAAAAGGTCCACTATGATGCAAAAGTATTCACAAGAAGGGCGACCATGAAGTCGCTTCAACATGGAGAAAAACAATGAAAAACCTTACACGTAATTTTGCTGTTGCCTTATCGGTGACGCTCGCCTCTGTATCGGGGCAAGCTTTCGCTGAAGACTCGAGCAAACCAATTGTAATTCCAACACACAACTGGTCCAGCCAAGTTGTGATGGCCTATGTCATAGGCGGAATTTTTGAGAACATGGGCAACAACGTTGAATGTCTGACGTCAGCGCCTATGGGTCCAAATAGGGTAATTTGATAAGAGAGTGTTTTTGGCTCATCGTAACCACTGAGGAGTGGACATGAGACAGCC
>Ga0307995_1001059_pt1 | contig 17576 bp, 25 predicted proteins | sample EllFjometagen262_FD_203132 | JGI IMG/M metagenome (GOLD analysis project Ga0307995, IMG submission 203132) | Marine microbial communities from Ellis Fjord, Antarctic Ocean - #262 | ecosystem: Environmental > Aquatic > Marine > Unclassified | place: Southern Ocean | collected 2014-11-02
GTATGATGACGAGCCCAACAGTGTTGAACTTTGGCTACGTGATCGGACAGACGATAGTCGCATTGGTCCTCTTGACTACAAGGCTATGATCTGCCATTAACATCTAAGTGGGTTGGCTGAGTGGCCGAAAGCACCAGGTTGCTAACTTGGAGAACGAGCAATCGTTCCAAGGGTTCGAATCCCTTACCCACTGCCATTTTATATAAGAATAGGTTGACTTTTATGTAGATTGTGTTATTATATAATAGTAAACCAACTAATTAGACGTGGTGTCTAATAAACGACTGTAAATCGATAAGGAGAATTATCAATGAAAACTACAGCCACAAAGCAAGACAAGGTTCTTGCAGCTCTACAGAACGGTGAAGAACTAACAGCAAAGCAGATCCGCTCTCGTTACAACGTGGGCAATGTCCGCGCAACCGTGTCAGCACTTCGTATGAAGGGCTTTCCAATCTACCTCAATAAGCGGGCATCCGTGTTTGAGGGCGTAAAGACCACATACGCAAAGTATCGTATTGGTACACCAAGCCGCGCAGTTATCGCAGCTGGTTATAAGGCACTTGCATCAGCAGCTGCATAACATTGTAGTTATAGAATAGGGGGGCTTTTGTCCCCCTATTTCTCTTTAACCCTCATAAATAGATATAGAATGTCAAAAGAAGACTATTTAGAATTTGAAGGCGAAGTACTTCAGATCTATCCTGCTGGTAAGTTTCAAGTACAGCTAGAAGTTGGCAATAATGAAACAAGAAACATTGTTGCACATATTAGTGGTAAGATGCGAATGAATAAGATCAATATCATGGCTGGAGATAACGTGACAGTAGAAGTAAGTTCATATGACCTAGGTCAAGGCAGAATAACATATAGGCACAAATAAATGGATATATATGTTTGTCAAGAATATGGCAGGATATACGGGATGGAATACTGTGAAGGCGATGCCTATTACGATATAGATATGCTACCACAGTGCGATTGTAAAGGAGTATGTAGGCATGCTAACAGTGACAGAAAAAGCGAAAAATTACCTAGCTAGTGTAGCAAACGGTGGTCATGTGACACTCAGCGTCAAAGGCGGTGGATGTAGTGGTTTCCAGTATGTATGGGGTCTTTTAGAAGATGATTCAGAATACAACTGGAGCGATCCTATTGATGACATACTAGTGTTAGATCCTTTGGCAGAAATGTATATACTAGGCAGTGAAGTGGACTATGTCACAGAGTTAGGTGGAAGTTTCCTAGCAGTTAGAAATCCAACTTCAAAAAGCAGTTGCGGGTGCGGTGAAAGTTTCGGAATATAGTGTTTGATTTACTATTTTGGGTCTTTATCACCCTTCTTTAGTCTTTATCGTCCACTACTCCGCCAGTAGTAACTTCATTAATTATATCATCCTTACCACGTAAGACACGTATAAATATCTTCGTCCCTGGCGACACAGTTTCCAACGCATCACCCACACTTGTCATATTATTAGCCTTCATACCGTTTATTGACACCAATATGTCACCTTTTTTAAGACCGCCCTTTTCCGCTGGCCCGCCTTCTCTTACCATTTCAATTTTAAGAACACCCTCGTCTCTGTCTACTACGTAAGCAAGTCCCAGTTTACTGCGTCTTACTTCTTTATATTCTATTAACTGATTTATATTATATTGTGTTAGATTGCCATCAACACTAAAGTTAATACCCACACTACCACCACCTTGACTATAAATGAACGTGTTAACTCCGATGACGTCCCCATGTAGATTAAACATTGGCCCACCACTATTTCCCTGGTTAATAGCAACATCAGTTTGGATAACCTTCTGCCAGGTGTTCTGCAAGCGTCTACCATTATAACTAACAATACCCTTACTAACACTCCATAACTGTCCTAGGGGATGACCAATAGCAAATACTTCATCTCCTTGACGTAATTTCCCACTGTCACCCCACGTAACTGCTGGCCTAGAGTTTAACTGATATATACCCTCTGTACTCTTCATTTCTACAACAGCAAGATCACTTAATTTGTCACTAGCATATAACTTGGCATTATAATGTTTTATATTGTTATAGAATGTAACCTTGTACTGATGCTTCTCATTGTTAGCAACATGTTGGTTAGTAACGATATAACGTTTACCGTTATGGCTAATTATAAAACAAGTGCCCGTCCCGCTAATTGGATCAGCATCTTGAATTTTGTTTTCGTATAATTGGTTCTTTTTAAGATAGTCGTCAAACGGATTTGGTGGTAATCCGTCATCGTTAAATTTGTTATTAGTCGTAATAATTGTCGAAGAAGAGTATGATATTAAACATACACTGTCTATTACTTTTTCTACGGTATTTGGAAACTCTGGGTGTGTGTGCGTGGCTTGGGCACTACAACCTGAAAGTCCCCAAAGGCTTACCGCTACTAGCGTCAAATTTCTCAACATACCTATTAATCTTCCTTGTCTTAGCACTAGCTAATTGGGCAAGTGTCTTACTATAGCACTCTTTGCAATAATGCGCACCTGCACCACCACGATAATACTTACTAGATCTTTCAAACTTCCCGCGGCACTTATCACATTCGAGTATATACGTCGTTCCTATGGTTTTAACAGTTTCTTGTTTGCCATTTCTCATACGAGTATGGCTATTAAATTTCCTTATACTATCAACTAACATATAAGTACTTAGCAAACGGCTTAGTTGCATTAACATATAAATACCATATAACATTGTGAAAGGACACATAATGGCCAAGCAAACAATTAATATAGGCGGCAGTGCAAATGACGGAACAGGTGATCCGCTACGTTCAGCCTTCGATAAAGTAAATGATAATTTTGGTGAACTTTACGCAGCCACGGGCGCTGGTTCAGGCCAAAATATTAGTATTAGCGGACAAAAACTTGTCAGCGATAATTCAAACGGCAATATTGAACTAGATCCAGCTGGCACAGGTGAAATTACATTCATCGGCAATACCGGGATGGGCGATAGTTACAAGCATCAGATGGGTGATAGCGATGATTTCCAAATCTACCATGATGGTAATAACAGTTATATTACGGATGCTGGAACAGGAAACCTGAAGATTGCGGGATCTCAAATTGATCTACTAGGCGGCTCAGATGGTGCAGAAACAATGGCAACATTTGTTGATAATGGTGCAGTTTCATTATATTATGATAATGCAGTTAAGATTGCAACAGCAAGTGCGGGCATCACAGTAACAGGTGATGTCGCAACGAGTACAATTAATACTGGCGCCGCCGCGTTAACGATAGGCGGGCAAGCTACAGTGAGTGGTGCGTTGATTGTTACCGGATCAACAACATTTAATAATAATGTTGTCGTGTCTCCAGGCTCATCGTTAACTACAACAAGTCTTATTGTTGACAGTAATATATCACTAGACGGTAATAAATTATTTACACGATTATCAAACAGTGATATTGACATTGATCCATCTGGTACTGGAACGATTAATATGCGAGTACCGTCCCAATCAACAGTTGGTTCAGCAGGTGCTGCGTCAGCAGTTCCAGCAACACCGACAACGTACTTAAAAATTAAAGTAAACGGCACAGAATACGTAATCCCAGCATTTGCAGTATCTTAAGGAGTAGCTAATGGCCAAGCAAACAGTTAACATTGGTACTAACCAGGATGACGGCACAGGTGACGTACTAAGAGCAGCATTTAAGAAGATCAACGCAAACTTTGATGAAGTCTATACAGAGCTGGGCGGCAGTAGTCTTTCCAATCTAAAATACTCTGGCACGACCATTAGCACTGATACGCTGAATGCCAATATTATACTTGATTCTAACGGAACAGGTGTTATACAACTAAGTGGTCCTGTCACAGTAAGTGAAACACTTGGTGTTACTGGCAACACAACGGTAACTGGCACGTTAGACGTGGACGGAAACACGTCGCTGGATGCAGTTACTATAAGCGAAACACTCGACGTGACCGGCGTAACTACACTATCGGCAATTACTGCCACCTCAGTTACACTTAGTGGAGCAATTGTTATCGGTGGCACTGCTTCACTTAATGGTAGTGTTGACTTAGGCGATAGTTCAGCCGACACAGTTACGATAACTGGCAGAGTTGACAGTAGCATTGTTCCTAGTATTACTGAAACAAATAGTTTAGGTAGTACTAGTTTACGATGGGCTACAGTTTATGCAAAAGACGGCGACTTTAGCGGCGATATTACATTAGCTGGTAACATTACGGTTGGAGATAGCAATAGTGATACTATTAGTATTACAGCAGACCTGACGAGTAATCTTATTCCTAATGTTACGAGTACATATGACATTGGTAGTGCTACTAAAAAGTGGCGTAATGTTTATGTAGATAATATTACTGGAAATACAACTATTTCTGCTGGTGATATTACTATTTCAGGCAATACTATCAGTAATACAGTTAGCAACGCTAATATTTTACTAAGCCCAACGGGCGCAGGAACTATAGTTGTACCATCTATTACTGTAGAGAATTTAACAAGTGGCCGAATATTAGTAGCCGGCACAGGCGGCACGTTGGGTGATACATCTTATATTACCCAAAGTGGTAATACGACTGCAATTAGCCGGTTAACAATAGGAAGCCAACTAACATTAGCCGGTAGTGAGATTACTAGTACCGGAGAAATAACTCTTAACAGCACTAGTAATGTGATTGATGTAAGTAATGCACTTATTACTAATGTATTAACCCCAACGCAATCCTATCACGCTGCCAACAAAGGATACGTTGATAGTGCAACTGTAAATCCAATTTATATTGTAGATGATAATAGTACAGCGTCAACGTTGAGGTTAGGTGACACACTTCAAATCACTGGCGGTAGTGGATTATCAACTAGTGTGACTGATCAAGTTTTAACAATTACCAATAATGATACGTGGTCAACAGTTATCTCGAGAATGGGAACTGCGGTTGGAAATAAGCTGGACCTCAACGGCGCCGTTATTGACGGAATCATAATTAATGAAAATTTCATCACTACTAAGGCATCCAACGCTGATTTAGAATTACGTGCTAGTGGCACAGGCAGAATAGTTGTACAAGATGCCGCTGACTTTGATAGTACAGTTATAATAACTGGAGCTGCAACGTTGAGCTCAACTCTCGGTGTTACTGGCGATGCAACATTTAGTGGATCTATTATTACAAACGCTATTAAACTTGAAAATAACCATATTACATCAACACGAAGTAATGATCCGCTAGTATTAGGCACTACTGGTTTTGGCAATGTTATAATTGATGATCATTTAGTGCTATCAGCGCAGATAGTCAACCCAGGAACTTCGCTAAAAAGAACTAGCGTATTTGCAAGAGAATTTAGCGGTATTACTAGAGTATACGCTATGAATAGTAATGATAGTACTGATGCCACAGCAGTAGCTCCAAGAGAGTATACCCCAGCATCCGCAGTAGGTGCTGCAGGTGACCGGAAGGGTGATGTAGCATATGATTCAAGTTATGTTTATATATGTCTAGCCCACTATGATGGTAGTACAGCAATATGGAAACGTGCGGCTGTCTCGACTTGGTAGTAGCCGATAAATACTATTAAGCAGAGGAGTCGCTACATATGTCTGCACCATTATGGACAACGCCACCAGGAGAGTTAGGCACTATAGTAGAAGCTGAATTCTACCAAGTGCAACTAGATGCCACAAATGCAACTAGTTATGAGCATATCAGTGGCAATTTACCTGACGGTATCCGTATTACTATATACGGCAAGTGCGAAGGCTATCCTAACTCAAAAGATTTTATTCGGGGTGTACCCACAGAAGTTGCGCATAATGTAACAAGTAGATTTGTAGTACGTGCAACCAGTGCCGATGGCTCAGTAGCAGACAGAGTATTTGAACTCACTGTTACTGGAAATGATGCTCCGACAATTGATACCCTCCCGTCATCAGACCTAGGTGCAATATGGGATGGTCAGTATTTTAGTAAACAACTAACAGCTTTTGATCCTGATCCCGGAGACACACTTACATGGAAAGTGCAAAGCGGTAACTTACCAGCTGGGCTGTCGATAAGTGCTAATGGATTAATTAGTGGTTACATTACGCCCACCCCGTTGTTAACAGGAATGCCTGGTTATGATGTAAACAAGTTTGATATAGGCACATTTGATTTTAGTACTGTTGCGGAAAGTAAGACCTTTGAGTGGGTTGCTGAAGTTACTGACGGTAAAGAAATAGCTATTAAGAATTACACTCTGTTTGTTGCAAGTAGAAATATAGCTACATCAGACACTGAATTACTAACTGTTGATAGTTTCAAACCCACGGCGTTATCTAATACTGTTGATTCATTAACGGATGCAAGTTCATCAACTGAGCGTCCACCTGCGTTATTAACAAAGAGTGCAGATTTTGGTATTATTAAGCATGACAACTTCTTTGCACAACAATTTAAGGGTCACGATCCTGACGGAGATCCAATACAATTTTCAATATCAGTTGGCGATGCAACTGGGTTTGATGCAGATGATGCAAACTTTGATATGGTTGCGTTTGATAAAGGGTTATTAGAATTACCACCTGGTTTAGTATTAGACGCAGATACAGGATGGTTGCATGGATATATTCCGTCTATTAATGCTACTACGAAAAACTATGAATTTAGTGTACGTACATATAAAAAAGACAAACCAAGTGTTGTTAGTGCGTGGGTGGCATTTAAACTAACAATCGAGGGTGATATTGATAAATCAATCACATGGCCAACATCTGACTTAGGCACTATAAACACAGGCGATATTAGTGAATTAGACGTTATTGCTAAAATTCAGAGTGGCAGACAGGTACAATATGAGCTAAGAAGCGGGGCGAAAGATGGAAGCGGAGGCGAAGGCAAACTACCACAAGGACTAAAGGTAACCACAGATGGTTTTCTACAAGGTCGTGTTAGTTTCGAACACATAATGTTTGATACCGGACTTACTACGTTTGACATTGAAATGGTAGACAAAGGCGAGCTAACTACATTTACAACTTTTGAAAGAACATTTAAATTTACAATCAGGGCATACAGCAGTGATGGTGTTATTGATACATATAACCAATTCACACTTACCCTACTTCCAGAAACATTTGATCCTTATGAAACATTATATATAAGGGCTTTGCCAAATCAGACACAACGAGATATTTTCTCATCACTCGTTAATAATAGTGATGATATACCCACAGACGATATATACAGAAAGAGTGATTTCTATTTTGGACTGCAACAAGATGTAAGAGCACTAATTGCTTCAGGGCTAAATCCTAAGACAGCAAGTGCATATGTACAGGCTACTGCAAAAAACCATTTTAATAATGTTCTTAAGTTTGGCGACATTAAAGTAGCAACTAGTTATGATGCAAATAATATAGCCAAATATGATATTGTTTATATTGAACTTATTGATAGCGCAATGGGCATAGACCCTAGCACCAATAACGCAGAGCCTGCAAGTGATGTTATTGACTTGCAACTACAAAAGAGCATAACTAATATGTTTGATTTTGTTAAGCCTATCACAATTGATAGTAGTTGGCCTAAGGCTAGCACTGGAACGCAAAGCTCAGACCAAGGTAATGAGATTGCAGTATATCCCAACGCTATAGCAAACATGCGTAATAGAATGAAGGAAAGTATAGGTAGTACTATTCTCGAACGCTTTGTATTGCCAGATTGGATGCAGGATAAACAAACAGACGGCGTAGTTAAGGGTTGGACCCTTGCAGCACCAATTGTTTACATGAAGCCTGGAACGGGTGAACGTACAGCATACAGATTAAAAGAACGTACACAGTTTGACCTTAAGAATATTAGTTTTGAGGTAGATAGATTTATTTTAGACAATAACCTTAGTAACTTCTATGACAAACAATTAGGGAAGTTTAAAGCAACTGCTGAAACGGTATTTGATGCCAGTGATGTTGCAGAGTCAAATGTTGCGACTGTCGATTACAGCATCGCCAGCGCAGAATTTGATACCCTTAATAAGAAACTTGCATCCGACGTTGTTGCAAGTGGCGCTATTGCTGGAATTAATGATGTTACTCAATTAGACGGAAAAACAGTTATATGGATAACCCACGAGAGTATGACTGATCCTGATAACGATAACGATGGCTGGAATGAACAGTTGGACATGTTTGATGCAACTGGTGTTGGATTTGAAGGTGAAAATAGCGGCCTTGGTGGGTTCGATAGAGGACAGACTATACCAGGATATGCTGATAAATTAGCCGGCAATGCAACGGTAAATAAACAAGCAGGAACATGGACTATAAGTGTAAGCAGTGAAAATATTGTTACCTTTACGTTTACTAAAGAAGTTGACAATGGACAGCAGGTTGCTGTAACATATGATAACATTACATATTATTATGAACGTAATGCGGTACAAGGTTCACCAAGATATGTAAATGTTAATAGTATTAACCTTAGTGACGATGGTGTTACTACCACGTTTGACGGCAAGGACACTCGGTTCTTTGCTGGTGTTGATACGCACACGACCCTAGATCAAAATGATGCATGGATCAAATTCCCAAGAGTAGATGCTTTTAGGAATTATGCTAAACGATCACAATAGATAAATACTTTGTACCACGGAGTTAATTTAATATGGCTAGTAATATCAATGCAAATAATATCGACGGAACCTTTCCTATCGCGGGACAAGACAACGATAGTCAAGGGTTTAGAGATAATTTTACTAATGTTAAAACAAACTTTAGTAATGCCAAAACAGAGATCGAAGACCTACAAGGGAAAGCGATTCTTAAGAGTGCACTAACGGGCACGAGCCTGGATAACAGTGGTGGTGGCGCTTTAATCAGCGACTTTGAACTACGCGATATGAGTGAGACTCGTGTTGCTAAAGGATCATCTAGTGGTACAGTTACTCTTAACTATACAGAAGGCAGTTACGTAACGGCGACGACAAGTGGTAGTATCTCACTAGCATTTAGCAATTTTCCCGCAAGTGGTAAGTTAGGTCGTATACGCTTAGAGCTTGATGTTCAAAACGTTGCCCATACATTAACATTACCTAGTGCAGTTAGCATTGGTATTGCAACCCTAATGGGAATTAATAGTAACACTCGTGTTGTTTCGTTTGATGAGGTTGGCACCTACATTTTAGAATTCACCACAGACGATCAAGGAACAACAGTCGCTGTTAGTGATTTAACACGTAACAGATCAATGGTAGAGCAGCGCACACCAGTAAATATTGGCCAGTCCGGTGATAAAGCGGGATTAATGGTAGTTGATACTAGTTACGTATACGTATGCACTGGGGCCTATGATGGTTCAACTGTTATATGGAAAAGAGCCGCAGTTAGCGCATATTAAGTAAAAAGAAAGATAAATCATGAACCAATCACAAATGAAAGAATTACAGCTTAAATTAAAAAACATCTGGGCCGACGAGTCAGAAATTAACGAACAGTTTGATAACGAAAATAACCCAAGCGAGTCAGTTGACGGCGAAGTGGAAGAAGCAGTGAATCAAGCGGCTGATCCAATATATGAACTATTAAATGATCTCGGAGATGACGAGGGCGGCGATGCTTACAAGACAGTGTTAGATGAACTAATCCGTCAAATGAGTGGTGACGACATTGTTGAATTTGTAGATGATTTCCGTAGAACTCACGACATGGATGTTGATGTTGGCGATGAAGAACAAGATGACTCCAATGTTTTCCAGCAGAGTAACTATTAATAATTAAAAAACATCTGGGTGTATGGCACTAGTGAACGGGAATAGAAAATGAAAAATTACGGAGTAGACTTCTTTAGAAATTATAGCGACTTACTTGAAGGTATAAGTGAGAAGTCCGATATGCAGATTGTTATTGAACATGTATCTGCTGTGGCATTAGATGAAGGCGAACAAGAAATTCAAGCCGTTGTTAATGCGTTACGTAAACTTGGAGACACAGGCGAAGGACAACAATGGGCCGCGGCACAAGGCCTCAACCCTTCTGACATGTCAGATGACGACATTCGTAACCAAGTTATAGCACCAATGGGGCGAGGAGCCGCCCGCCTTGCTCGAGGAGCACAAGGTAGGGTTAATATGGGGCAAGTTAAACAGGGAATTAATGCATTAAATACCCCGGTTATTGGTGCTTTTGCTAAAGGCCAAATTGCTAAACAGGTACCTAGTGGTAAAGTACGTACATTTGGTTCTGGGAACATTAGACCAGCAACCGTTGATGTAGACGTTAGTAGCGGTGATATTGACACTGTAATGGATGTATTAAATAATCTTTCAAGTGAATTTCCTAGAGCACGAGAGATGTTCGATCAAGGACGATTTAAAGATGCACTATCGCAAGTATATCGTAGGATGGCAAAAGGCGATGCTGATACACCGCAATGATAGCACGGGTTAGGAGTTATAGATAATGAACAAATCACAAATGAAAGAATTACAGCTTAAATTAAAAAACATCTGGTCTGAAGATCAGGTGATTCAAGAAGGCAGAATGTCTGATATGCACATCGATGCACAAGAGATGAGCAGAGAAGAATTTGTTGCAACCTATCCTGGCTATGGCAAGGATTGGGACAGAATACATTCAGAGGATATGGATGAAGACGGAAGTAAGTACACTAGCAAAGAATTTAAGGATTATTGGAACGAGTACCAATCAATCAAATCAGGCGATGCGATAACAGAAACATCAAACTGATCCGATCCTACGCAAGTAGCATCTCATATCTCAAATAATATATTGACACTTAAAGGCTCCTAGTAGTATAATAACTTATACATTAGGAGTTTTTATGACTAACATTGATTTAAACAAGTACGGACAGTTTGTAGATGCTGTTACTAGTGAAGAAAGTAAGAAAAGCTCTGCACTTGAGCCTGTTATGCGGGAACTATCTAAACACGCTATTATGCCACGTCTGTTGACAGCAGGCATTGGATTATCAAGCGAAACTGGCGAATTTAACGAAATTATTAAGAAATGTATGTTCCAAGGCAAGCCGATGGACGAGGACACGTTATTTCATATGAAGCGAGAGCTTGGTGATGTCATCTGGTACTGGATGCAAGCATGTTTTGCATTAAACGCAGATCCGAATGATATCATCCAAATGAATATCGATAAACTGGAAGCACGTTATCCTGGTGGCAAGTTTGATGCACACTACAGCGAAAATCGTGTAGATGGTGACGTGTGAGTCATCCACTAACTCCAAATTTATACGAAATGACGGAGGAAGACCTAGATAATAAGATAAAGGATCTAACACAAAAGATGAACTTTGCTTATCGGGCTACTCCTCATATTATTCCTCAAATGCAGAATATAATGGAAGATTATCGCGAAGAACGCATGCGGCGTGACAGAGAAAAAATGGAAAAAGCGATGCAACAAGCTGGTGAAGACGCCGGCAAAGGAAAATGGGACGATATAATAGACATATGATTACTCTCAAAGAAAAGTTTTGCGCGACCCTAGTACTAGACGACCTACTTGTAATGCCCAACTTCTGGGAGGTAACGGTAGACCTGGAACCTAATCCTATGTTTGTTGATGACCCGAGTAGTTATAATACAGCAGTTGACAGGATACAGGTATATATATCAAGTATGCTTGACAATAGCATGTTTGTAGGCCCAGATCATATAAAACATTTTATGACTGGACTTCCGATTAACGGTGTAGTACATACCACACCAGATGTTCCATATGATCATATATTAACCATATGCCTGTTTACCAAGTTTAGTAGTATTGCAGAAGGGCGGTGCATTGTAACTAACGTTAAGTTGGAAAGTTACCAAGGCCAGGGTGTATCTCATACCCATGGCGTAGATGACGGCGAGTTAAATGCACTACGTACAATGTTCAACGAGGATGTATTAGAGTATTCAGAATATTGGTTTGATTCTCATATTAAGTATTTTGAGCTTACCCCAGACGGGATGGTCCTACAAACACTACCATGGGAAAAGTTTGAGTTAGAATTTAATACTAATAAGGTAGGTGACGTTGTACAATTAGACACATTTAGACAAAGCCCAAAGAAACAGGATGATGATGACGATATCGCTTGATGCATATTCGAGACAAGTGTACACAGAACAAGATGCTTGCACTGCTCTCTACGTAGATCCGAAGTTAGACATTAGTAAACTTGACTTGAGTGAAGTGGAGCATTTTAACAGGGCTAACGAGTTGCTATATGCAGGATACGCTATGCTTAAACTTGCAGGAACTCCAAACTGTAGTCCAGAAGAGTACCATAAGCAGAATCAAACACATTGGAACATGCCCGGGGAATATGCAGAATTTGATATTTCTGAATGGTGTTTAGCCCAGTGTGATACACAGGACCAATTGCAACGAGTTGGCCAAGAACTCCTTATGTTCCAGGATCGTGGACTTATCGATATGTTAAAATTCCTGCGTTATATGGTTGCTATAATGCGTGAGAATAGCATTGTGTGGGGTGTAGGTAGAGGCAGTAGTGTTGCAAGTTACGTGCTCTATTTAATCGGAGTACACAAAATTGACAGTCTATATTTTGATTTAGACGTTGAAGATTTCTTACGATAAATAATAGTAGCATATTAAGGAGTGTATAATGGCACAAAGAAAATATAGAACAGCACAAGGCAAAATGGTTGATTTTGGCGCAATGTTAACTAACAATGAACTAGAACCAGCCCTTGGTAATATGAATGTAAATGCGAGAGGTGATGAAATATCACCGGATGGTTCAATTACTAAAAGTCGTGACCAAGTAATGAAAGAATATTATGATATGAACACAATGGTTCCAGAAGAAGGAGCTATCCCAGAAGGCGGCTCACCAGCCATCGCTGATGATGACGTATTAGTGGATGATTGGGCTGAATGGGAGCCAAAAGACCAAGAACAAGCAGACCCAACGGCCCCCGATAGCAAACAACCAACAAACGTAGGGTCTATGGTACAAAAGACTGCGACGGAAGAAAAACCATCAGGCACACTTGCTAATAGTGTTGCCAGCACACGAACTTTAGAGACATCAGTAGAAAAAGGCGCCTTTGAAGAACCTCCACATCTAAAACGTTTATAAGGAATTATTAATGGAATTTACACAAAATAATGGCTTCGGTTTAACGAATATTAAGGGCAAGCTCAAGCCACTACACAAAGGCGTTCTTGTTAAAGAGATGCTATTTGACGAATTTAAAACTGCTGGTGGACTTATTATCCCCGGCGACGATGGTGCACTTCGTGGTATCCATCCACGTTGGGCAAGGGTAGAAGCAATTGGCGACGAACAAGAAGATGTTAAAGCAGGAGATTGGATCCTGGTAGCACATGGTCGTTGGAGTAGAGGATTTAATTTAAATGGTGTGGTTCATCGCACCGTAGATCCAGACGATATCCTAGGCATTAGTGAAGAAATGCCAAGTGAGCTGGGTATAGTTAAGCCAACAATGGGGCACCAAACGCATTCGGTGCAAATGGACAATTAACACCAATCCCCCAGTTGCTCCCCCCCACGCAAGTGGTGATATTTTGGTGCGCAACGTACAGGAATTACAACAACAATTACAGCAAGCCTACGTGCGAATTAAAGAGCTAACTGAACAGGTTGACAAACTTAACAACAAATAGTACAATTAGTTTATGACTAAAATACATGCAATGATTGATTTGGAAACGCTAGGCACATCACAGGATACTGTAGTGCTCAGTTTAGGTGCAGTTAAGTTCAGTCCTTTTAATAGTGAGGATCCTTATGATGCGCTTTATATTAAGCCTGATGTAGATGAGCAAACATCTACACTCAACAGAACAGTTGATGATGCCACACTGGCATGGTGGAATAACCAGCCCCCAGAAATCTCAGACGAGGCTTTAAGTGAGAACGATAGGATCAGTTGTGCAGAGTTTATTACACAACTGAACCGTTGGTGTGTTGGTGTTGATATACTATGGTGCCAAGGACCACTGTTTGATTACGCTATTCTTGAAGACTTCTATAGAAATATGGAACAGCCATGCGCATGGCATTATTGGCAAATTAGAGATAGTCGCACATTGTTTGCACTAATGCCTAAGGATCCAAGGAAAGATATTCAACAGCAATTACACAATGCATTAGCTGATGCTTACTTCCAAGCACAATGTGTACAATTAACTTACAAACACCTAAACATAGAAGAGCCTGCATATGATTAAGGAAGATATGACTGAGGAAGAAAAACTCAAATGGATACAAGATACAATTTGGGATGCAGTAGATGGCATGTTCAAAGGCAATGCTGACGAATCTGAATTATATGCAACTTGTGCAGTTATGTTACAAACAGCAATAGAACTCTACTCTGTAGCATTAGACGATGATATGATTAAACGTGTATTAGATGAAACGAGGAATAAGATACCAGATCTTAGGATACGTATGGAAAAACGCCTCAGCAACAGGATACTACATTAATGAAAGAACTATGGACTGAAGCATACAGGCCTGATACACTAGAAGGCTACGTATTTCGAGATGATGAGCAGAAGAGACAAGTAGAGAGTTGGATCACCAATAAAAGTATTCCACACCTACTGTTCAGTGGCGCACCTGGCGTTGGTAAGACAACTCTCGCAAAGATTCTCATCAACGGGTTGGGTGTGCAGGAGTATGATATACTAGAAATTAATGCTAGTCGTGATAACAGTGTTGACAATGTGCGTGATAAGATCACAAACTTTGTACAGACAATGCCATTTGGTGAGTTTAAAGTTGTGCTACTAGATGAGGCAGATTACGTCAGTCCAGAGGGCCAAGCAGCATTGCGTGGTGTTATGGAAACATATGCAAGTACAGCGCGGTTTATCCTAACTTGTAACTATCCCAACAAGGTTATCCCAGCACTACATAGTAGGTGTCAAGGTTTCCATATTGAGAAGATTGATAGTACTGAGTTTACAGCGAGAGTGGCAACAATCCTCGTCACAGAAAACATAGAGTTGGATCTTGAAACGCTAGACAGTTATGTAAAAGCAACATACCCTGATCTGCGCAAGTGTATTAACTTGGTGCAGATGAATAGCACAGATGGAAAACTAGTACGGCCGCATGAAGGTGATAATGCAACAGCAGATTACAGATTAGCAGCGGTTGACTTGTTTAAGGATGGCAAGGTATTAGAGGCACGTAAACTGATATGTAGTCAGGTACGTGCAGATGAGATGGAGGAACTGTTTCGCTGGATGTATGATAATCTAGAGTTATGGAGTACAACACAAGATGGACAAGATGCGGCAGTCCTTGCTATTGCCAAAGGATTGCGTAATATTCCCATGGTAGCAGACCAAGAGATCAATCTAGCAGCCACGCTCGTTGAATTATGTCAGATAGGCTAATTAATTGCCTAAAAAGTTCCTTTTTTGTCAGAACCGGTAGACAATAGTGTATCTTGTGCTATTATATAAGAGTAAGTTAAACTTTTATAAGGTCAAACAATATGTCAAAGGCACGTTCCAATTACAATACCACGTATCCCCTCAAAGATGTGATGGCCCACAGTGTGATGGCTTATCATATCAACAACAATGAGTATCGCCCAACTGGCAATTACGAATCAGACAACCCGGGTAGACTTATCCCCAATTATGCTAATAAGGATCTTGTTAAGCACAGTATTGTCGAAGAGTTGCGTCCTAACCTATCTCGGGATTCAGATGGTAAACTTATCCCCAATTATGCGTACGATAATGTACCAGACGAGGTTCATTATGAAATAGCGGATGAAATTATTAGCTACTATCAGGGCCTTATGTTTAAAGCAATCGGCGGTAAGGTTAATGATTTTGAATCCAAGGTATTATTGGCTGTTAAAGAAGACAAGGTTGCAGTACGTGACTTTGGTATTATCGCTAGTCTTCCCAAAAGTCATAGCCTCGCAGTACAGCGTGATCTAGTAGAACAAAAACAGGTTGAACTAAGTGATTCTAGTAACTTTATTGGATGTGTTGGTGACACTACTGAAATAACTATTGAAATTATGCGTATTAATTTTATTCAAAATTTGAACTGCCACGTCGTTAACGCTAGGTCAGGGGATAATCTAGTTGTGTTTTTCACAAGCAAATACAAGGATTTTGAGAATTTCACAACAGGCGCAATACGCGGCCGTGTTAAGAGACATCAGACATCTAATTACCACAACGGCAAAGAAACAGTCCTTAACTACGTTAAGGTGATGTAGTACCGGTTGACAGATGTCACGGATGTGTTATTATTAGTTATAGTTAGAAATATTGGAGAAGCAAAATGACAGACTCAAAATACAATACTGAAGATGAAAAGATGGTCGCAGAATACATCGCTAACGGTGGCAAAGTTAATGTTATTAAGGCAGGAGTCAGTGCTAGTATTGACGGTGAGCCATTGGTTAATGTATGGAAGAGGTCTAAGAAGCCGGCCGCACCTAAGAAAGGAAAAAAATAATATGAATGAAAAAATTATTCTCACAGACTGTGACGGAGTACTACTTAATTGGGAGTATGCATTCAATATTTGGATGGAAGACCACGGTCATGCGATGGTTGAGAATGGTCGTTTCATTTATAACGTTGCTAAACGGTATGACCTTCCTAGAGAGGAAGGATCTAAGTTAGTTCGTTTCTTTAATGAGAGTGCAGTACAAGGGTTCCTCCCCGCACTTCGTGATTCAGCACATTATGTTAGGTTGCTTGCAAACCTAGGGTATAAGTTCCATGTTATCACTAGTATGACCAAGGATATTAATGCACAAAAGCTACGAACTCGTAACTTGAAAAAACTATTTGGTGACGATACTTTTGAGAAGTTTATCTTCCTAGACACAGGCGAAGACAAAGATGGTGTTCTAAGTGCATACAAAGGAACTGACTACTACTGGATCGAGGATAAGCCTACCAACGCAGAAGTTGGCTTACAGTTTGGACTTAAAAGTCTAGTAGTTGAGCATGCTTTTAACTTACACTACGAAGGTGATGCTCCGTTTGTTAAGAATTGGAAAGAGATTTTTGAAACAATCACCGGGCATGAAGAAAAACATACCCATTGGGCGTAATAAGACTATACTATACAATACACAATTAGGAGTTCGTTATGAAACGCAATATTCGCAAAGCCTACACAGAACTTAAAAATATGGGTTGTCCTGTCATTCTTGGTGGAGACAATGGAGAAGACTCGTTTCGCATTAGTGCTGAAATGAACGAGTCAAGTGTTTGGGCGGATTATTGGCACCAAGAATACGGATTGTTTGGTGTTAAGCAAGAAGTGTGTGATGTGTTAGATAAGAACAATCTGTTTGCTGAATGGATAAACCCCGGGGTTGTTGCCGTAGTCCAATCATAACTGGTAAAAAAAGGAGCCGATCGGCTCCTTTTTCATTTAGTTTATGTTGTTTTTAGTAACTACTAACAAACTTCTGAATGGCTACACTTGTTGTATCCCCAGTGTAAGAATCTATATTAAGCTCATTGCCCGACCAGTTATATAATGCAGTTTCCTTAACGCGATACTTTGTTAGTGG
>Ga0307995_1001065_pt1 | contig 17527 bp, 16 predicted proteins | sample EllFjometagen262_FD_203132 | JGI IMG/M metagenome (GOLD analysis project Ga0307995, IMG submission 203132) | Marine microbial communities from Ellis Fjord, Antarctic Ocean - #262 | ecosystem: Environmental > Aquatic > Marine > Unclassified | place: Southern Ocean | collected 2014-11-02
ACATTTTCAAATAATAACAGAATAATGCTTTGGTTTAAAAAAGATTAAAACTAAATCCCAGGCATATCATCTTCATTAAGTTCTGGGATTACAATACACTTTACCAAGAATGAAACAAACTACTAATGAAGTAAGTGAAGACTTGCCATTGTTTGTTCAGTAAGTTCTGGGATTTGTTATATTTGAGTATTATTAATCAAAAATAAGTATAAAATGAAAAAAAATGGAATCTTATTACTTCTATTCATTACCTCCAATCTTATTGCTCAAAATAATTCTAAAGATGAGACAGAGATTACAAAATTAATACAAAGTAATTGGGAAATAAACAATAAGGGCAACATTGATGTTAGACTTATGTCAGACAATGGTCATTATGCATTTAATTCTACAGGGGGGCTAATGATTTATGATCAAAATCCTAATAACAGAAAAAATGAATGGGATTACGTTAGTTTACAACCTAAACATATCAAAGTAATATCTCTTGTTCAAGGAAAAGCTGCAATAGCTATGTTTTATAGCGAAGGCAGTATGAAACCAAAGGGAAGCCCTGCTGTCTCTCACTATATGACAAGAGTAACAGAAGCTTATATAAAAGAAAATGGTAAATGGGTTATAAAAACAGCTCATTATTCTCCAATATCAAGCGGAAGTGGAACATCTCAAATAGGATCAAGATCTGAAGACAATTAAATAGAAGGTCTTTCTATGCAAACAAACGTCACTAATTAACTTTAGTGGCGTTTTCGTTTAAACCACAGGCATATACTCTTCAGTAAGTTCAGATACTTCTAAAATTAAAAAACACTCACCGAAAGCAACAGCCAAAGTGAGGGCTACAAAGCATCATTACCACTTGACCTCTATTTATTCAATAACGTCTATATCCTCTTCAGGAATAGTTGCTTTTAGAAAGCATTTACCTCATTAATTATATATTCAATATATTTAAGTAGACTCCTGTTACTAATGAGAAGATTATCAATACTTGTTTTTTTTAATTCTTTTATCCTGTTCAAAGGATAGCCCAATTCCAGATGCTCCAACACCAACGATAACCTATACTTTAACAGCTGTAGAGCTCTAACTTTTAGCTGAACCATCCGTTAAAAAAGAAACCCCTACTGATAGTAAGGGTTTCAAGAGTTATTTGCAGAGAGGAAGGGATTCGAACCCTCGATACGTTCGCACGTATACATGCTTTCCAGGCATGCGCCTTCGACCGCTCGGCCACCTCTCTAAAATTAAATTTTAGTGCTCGAAATAACAAAAAAAATACCTTACCCAAAAATTTAAACCTACTAAATATATTTTATTTAAAGATTGCTAACGCATTCTTAGATGTTACTGCCGCTATTTCGGCAAAAGGTAGATTATATACTTCAGCAACTTTACTTGCAACCTCCTGTATATATGAACTTTCATTTCTCTTTCCTCGAAAAGGTACAGGTGCCAAATAAGGAGCGTCTGTTTCTAATACAATTTCACTTAGAGGGATTTGATTTAAAAATTGATCTATTTTTCCATTCTTAAATGTAACAACCCCACCAATACCTAATTTTAAATTATAGGATAGAGCTTGTTTTGCTTGATCTAACGTTCCCGTAAAGCAATGAAAAATCCCTCTTAAATCTTTTGAATCATGCCCATCGAGCACTTCAAAAACCTCATTAAAGGCATCACGACAATGAATTACAAAAGGTAGTTTGTGTTCTTTTGCCCACTGAATCTGAAGATCAAATGCTTCTTGCTGCTCTTTCAAAAATGTTTTATCCCAATACAAATCAATCCCAATCTCGCCAAGGGCGCAAAAAGAACGTTTTTTTAGTAGTGAAGCCACATGATTCAGTTCTTCTTTATAATTCTCTTTAACGTGTGTTGGATGAACACCTGTCATTAAATGCATACGGTTAGGATATTTCTTTTCAAGAGCAAACATCCGCTCGGTGTAGGTAGAATCTATCGCAGGAATAAAAAAATCAGTTACTCCACAGGACAAAGCCCTCTGGATCATAGCACCTCGATCTTCATCAAAAGTTTCAGAATAGAGATGGGTATGTGTGTCTATCAATTGCATATTACAAAAATAGGGATTTCATTAAGTATAACAAGCTAAACTCCTTTCGCTATCTTTGAAATAAAAAAGTGCTCAATAAATTTTTAGATACAGCAGGATATATTTCCATTCGATTAAAGAAAACAAAAAGTCAACATTTGGTTACTAAACTTGAAGTAAATGGTTTTGAGGGCTTATTTCTTTTAGACACAGGAGCATCGAACAGCTGCATACGTTTGGACAAGGAAAATGATTTTTTACTTATTGGAAAAAAAAGCACCTTGCAACTTAGCGGAGCAGGAAGCGAAAAACTGGAAGCTAAACCAACTGCTAGAAGCAACATCAGCTACAAAGGAAGTTTTATCCTAAAATTAAAATTCTTTTTACTGGATATGCATGCCATAAACAGTTCCTTGTCAGATCAAGGAAGCGAAACGATAGACGGCATAATTGGAGCCGATTTTCTTAAAAGAACAAGCGCCATCATCGATTATAAGAGCAAAAAGCTCTTCTTAAAGGTCTAGTGCCTTCTTTACGTCATTTTCCATCAACGTAGTAATTGGATCTTCTAAAGCTTCTTTAATAGTCACTAGGAAGCCTACAGATTCTTTTCCGTCGATTATTCTGTGATCATAAGAAAGTGCTAAGTACATCATCGGATGAATTTCTACTTTTCCATCAACAGCAATTGGACGCTGAATGATGTTGTGCATTCCTAAAATACCCGATTGAGGCGGGTTAATTATTGGCGTTGAAAGCATCGATCCAAATACACCTCCATTAGAGATTGTAAAGGTACCTCCCGTCATTTCATCTACGGTAATTTTACCATCACGAGCACGTATAGCAAGCCTCTTAATTTCGTTTTCTACTCCTTTGAATGATAAGTTTTCCGCATTTCGAACTACAGGAACCATAAGTCCTTTAGGTCCAGAAACAGCTACGCTTATATCGCAAAAATCATATTGGATTTGGTAATCACCATCGATCATTGAATTTACATCTGGATATAGTTTTAACGCGCGAACTACCGCTCTTGTGAAAAAACTCATGAATCCTAATCCTACATTATGCTTGGCCTTGAATTCTTCTTTAAACTCATTACGAAGCGCAAAAATTGGAGACATATTAACTTCATTAAACGTAGTAAGCATGGCTGTTTCATTTTTAGCAGCAACTAAACGTTGAGCTACTTTTCGACGCAACATGGATAGTTTTTTTCGTGTATTATCTCGTTCACCTTTTGCTGGCTGAGTTCCCATTGATGGAACCGCCTGAACAGCATCTTCTTTTGTGATTCTTCCATCGCGACCACTTCCAACAACTGCGTTTGCATCAATTCCTTTTTCAACCAAAACTTTCTTAGCAGCTGGAGAAGCAGAACCAGAAGCATAAGTAGCTCGAGTAACAACTTCTTTTTCAGCTGGAGCAGCTGGTGCTTGAACTGCATCGGAAGCTTTTACTGGAGCATCACCACTTGGCTTTCCTTCGGTGTCAATAAAACAAACAACTTGACCTACGCCAACAGCATCGCCTTCTTCTGCTTTAAAAGTAATTGTTCCACTTTCTTCTGCAGGAAGTTCTAAGGTTGCCTTATCCGAATCTACCTCGGCAATGGGTTGGTCTTTTTCAACATAATCTCCCTCAGCTACTAGCCACTGAGCAATTTCTACTTCTGTAATTGATTCTCCTGGTGAAGGAACTTTCATTTCTAAAATCATAGGAATGGTTTTTATCTTGTACTGTTATTTTTTTTATTTCTAATAAAATTATTCTTCGAATCATCAAAAACATAATCGATGACTTCGCGATGTCTTTTATTGAATCGCGTTGCGCTTCCTGCTGCTGGTGCTGCATAAAAACGTCTGGTTACAGGCCTAAAGCTTACTGCTTCTGGTAAATGTAAAAGTAAATGCGACCAAACACCCATATTACGAGGTTCTTCTTGCGCCCAAACTACGTCTTTTACATCCTTGTATTGCTCTAAAACTTTACGGATTTCTCCGGTTGGTAATGGAAACAACTGCTCTAAGCGAACAATTGCAACATCGTTTCGACCTTCTTCTTTTCTTGCTTTTACTAAATCGTAATAAAATTTACCAGTACAAAATACTAACGTTTTTGTGTTTTTAGGTGCTATTGAATTGTCTTCAATAAGGGTTTGAAATTTACCTTCTGTAAAGTCTTTTTTAGAAGAAACTACATCGGGATGACGTAATAAACTCTTTGGCGTAAAAATTATCAGAGGTTTACGGTAATCTGTTTTCATCTGACGACGAAGTATATGGAACATATTTGCCGGTGTAGAGCAGTTTGCAACAAACATATTGTCTTTTGCGCAAAGCTGTAAATATCGTTCAATTCGTCCAGAAGAATGCTCTGCTCCTTGTCCTTCATAACCATGAGGAAGTAACATTACTATTCCGTTTTGAGTTTTCCATTTATCTTCTCCAGATGCTATATATTGATCGATTACAATTTGAGCTCCATTACTGAAATCCCCAAACTGAGCTTCCCAAATTGTCAATGCGTTTGGACTTGCCATTGCATAACCGTAATCAAACCCTAAAACTGCATACTCTGATAAAAGAGAATTATAAATACTAAACTTCCCTTGATTTTTAGGGCTTATTTTATTTAATAAAATAACTTCATCTTCAGATTCTTCGGCTATTAGTAGCGCATGACGATGTGAAAAAGTACCTCGCTCTACATCCTGGCCTGAAAGACGAACATCAAATCCTTCTTTTAGCAAGGTTCCGTATGCCAAAAGCTCTCCCATTGCCCAATCCATGGCATCAGACTCAAAATACATTCGTTTTCTGTCGCCGATTAATTTTTCTATTTTTCTTAAAAACTTTTTATTGCTAGGTAATGTGGTTATCGTTTTAGCAATCTCTGTCAAGTCACGTTCTGATACTTTAGTATCTACGACATCCATCATTTTACTTTCCTTTGCCAAAGAAAGTCCTTCCCATTCATCAGCCATAAATGGTGTGATGATGGTTTTTTCTACTTTTCTGGAATCCTCAAGGTCAACTTCAAGTGAATTTTTATAGTCTATCTCCAACTGTTTAATGTCGGCTTGGGTAATGATGTTTTGAGCAATTAATTGAGCAGCATAAATATCTCTTGGATTTTGATGCTTTGCAATTGCATTATATAATTGTGGTTGTGTAAAACGAGGTTCATCACCTTCGTTGTGCCCGTATTTACGATATCCTAAAAGATCAATAAAAACGTCTCTTGCAAATTTCATTCTATAATCTAAAGCGAAAAGAGTTGCATGAACAACCGCTTCTGCATCATCAGAGTTTACGTGTAAAACTGGTGACAATGTTACTTTGGCTACATCTGTACAATAAGTACTTGTTCGAGCGTCTAAATAGTTTGTTGTAAAACCAATTTGATTATTAACAACTATGTGAATTGTTCCACCGGTTCCATAGCCTTTAAGACCTGCCATCTGTACAATTTCGTAGGGTAATCCTTGACCAGCAATTGCTGCATCTCCATGGACGATTATAGGGACTACTTTATTGGTATCTCCGTCAAAACTGTTTTCTAATTTTGCTCGAGTAATTCCTTCAACAACAGCACCTACCGTTTCAAGATGTGAAGGGTTTGGAGCGATGTTCATGTTTATTTTCTTACCGGTATCGGTTGTTCGCTTAGAAGTCCAACCCAAGTGATATTTTACATCACCATCAAAAACTACTTCTTCGTAATCTTTTCCATCAAATTCATTAAAAATATCTTTACTTGATTTTCCGAAAATATTAGTAAGGGTATTCAATCGACCCCGGTGCGCCATTCCCATTACAAATTCTTCTACTCCGTGATCAGCTGCTGCTTCTACCACAGCATCTAGCGCTGGAATTAGAGACTCCCCTCCTTCAAGAGAAAATCGTTTTTGACCAACATATTTGGTGTGCAAGAAATTTTCAAAACTTACTGCTTGATTCAATTTCTTTAAAATATGTTTTTTCTGCTCTTGAGAAAATTTAGGATGGTTATCGTTTACATGCAGGCGTTGTTGAATCCAATTTAATTTTTCTTGGTTTCGTATATACATATACTCAACTCCAATAGACTCGCAATAAACACGTTCTAAATGAGCAACAATATCGGCCAATGTACTGGGTCCTATTCCCATAATATCTCCTGCATTGAAGACAACTCCAAGATCAGCATGAGATAAGCCAAAATTTTCTATTGATAAGTTAGGACTGTACGTCCTTCTGTCCCGCACAGGGTTTGTTTTGGTAAACAAATGACCTCGTTTTCTGTAGCCATCAACAAGTTGAACTACTTTAAACTCTTTTTGTAAGTGCTCGGGTACTCCGGTTTCAGTTTCTGAACTAAATCCTTCTTGACTGTTTTCCACACCAAAGTCAAAGCCTTGAAAAAAAGCTTTCCAACTAGGTTCAACGCTATCAGGTTGCTGAAGGTATTGATCATACATTTGGGCAAAATAACCTGCATGAGCTGCGTTTAAAAAAGAATATTTATCCATTATATGGAGACTTGTGTAAAATTCAATTACGAAATTACAACTTTTAGCCTAAGAGCCTATGTCTTTGAAGAAAAAATCAAGCGGATTTAACACAAATTTATTTTGTTTTATCTCATTTATAACAATTACTCAAAAAATTGAATTGAAGTAAAAAGAAATCATTAATAACCCTCTTCATAAAAGAAAAATAACTTTTTCAAAAAGCTAAAAACACATTTCAGAATTTGCTACTTTAGACGGTATGTTTGCACTCGTCGATTGTAATAATTTTTATGCCTCCTGTGAGCGTGTTTTTCAACCTCAATGGGAAAATAAACCCATCGTTATTTTATCAAATAACGACGGCTGTGTTATTGCGCGAAGTAATGAAGCAAAAGTCTTAGGAGTTCCTATGGGAGCACCTGCTTTTAAATACAAAGAAGAGTTTAAAAGAAAAAATATCAAGATGTTTTCTTCGAACTATCCGCTTTATGGCGACATGAGTAGTCGTGTTATGCAGATTTTAGAAAAATACAGCCCCAATTTTGAAATTTACAGCATTGATGAAGCATTTTTGAAATTCGATGGTTTCGATTATTTTGACCTTGAAGCAACGGGGTATAAAATGAGAAAGCAAGTTCGTAAATGGACTGGAATTCCAGTATCTGTAGGCTTTGCTCCAACAAAATCTCTGGCTAAAATTGCTAATAAAATTGCTAAGAAATTCAACTCCAAAACTCAAGGAGTTTGCATGATTGATACCGATGAAAAAAGAATAAAAGCGTTAAAATGGACTGCCATAAGAGATGTTTGGGGGATTGGAAGGCAGCACGGAAAAAGGCTAGAGGCACAAGGTATTCGGACAGCTTATGATTTTACAAATCTTCCTGATTCGTGGATTAAAAAGCACATGAGTGTCTTGGAACTTCGCTTAAAAAAAGATCTGCTTGGTTTGCCCTACATAAAATTAGAAGAAACTGTTCCTTCAAAGAAATCAATTACTACTACTCGGAGTTTTAAAAATAGTCACTCCAAATTCTATGAATTAGAAGAACGTATTTCGACCTATGCTAATAGTTGTGCTGAAAAACTACGCAAACAAGGAAGTGCTTGTAGTGCTGTCATGATTTTTATCCATAGCAATTCGCATCAAAAAAACAAAGAACAATACCGCAATAGCTCTGTCGTTACCCTTCCCTACGCTACTGACTCTAGTGTTACCATTTGCAAGCACGCTGTTGCAGTGCTGAAAGGCATATTTCGCGATGGAATTGACTATAAAAAAGCGGGCGTTTTACTACTTGGTTTGGTCCCTTCTAAAGAGCGACAGTTCAATTTGTTTCAGCCGAATATAAACAAGCATGATTCACTCATGAAGGTTATTGACAAAATACATTTACGCTTTGGCCCGAATCAGATAAAATTAGGAAATCAAGATCTTAATTCAACTTGGAACATGCGGCAAGAGCATCTTTCTAAGCGTTACACAACAGAGCTTAAAGAAGTCATTACAGTGAACAATAAATCGGAAATTATTCTATGAAAAAGGAACAGAGACGTAAAAAAGAAATTGTTTTCTTTAAACCAAACACTGACGCTTTTCAGGAAATGCCTTTAGCTCAAAATGGAGTTTCAGCTGGATTTCCGTCACCTGCCGATGATTTTAAAGAGCTTCGGATTAGCATTGATCAAGAAGTCGTTAAAAATGCAGAAGCTACTTTTTATGCACGCGTAGCAGGAGAATCTATGCAAGGGGCAGGATTAGATGACGGCGACCTTTTGGTTATTGATCGCAGCAAAGACCCACAAGACAACAATATTGCGGTTTGTTTTATAGACGGAGAATTTACGGTGAAACGCTTAAAGATAGAAGCAGATTGTATGTACTTGATGCCCGAAAACTCAAAATACAAGCCGATACGGGTAACAGAAGAAAATGAACTCATCATCTGGGGCGTAGTGACCTTTGTCGTTAAAAAAGTTTAGCCTTTTTAGTCTCAGTAGAATTTCATACTTTAGGCAAAATATATTATAATATAGGATTAGTGAAGAGCATTGTTTATACTTTTTGGATCATTGCAATTCTTCATATCTTTGGGCAATATACAAGTCACGAGCAATTGATTATATACACAAAACCTATACTCGTTCCTCTACTAGCTACTTTTTATTATCATCTAGGTTCTAGTAAAATATTTTTTGTTGCCTTGTTTTTTTCCTGGCTAGGAGATGTTTTTTTAATGGGCGATGGGAAATTTTTTTCCTTGCAGGAATCTTTTCTTTTTGGGGAGCACAGCTCATCTATTTGTATTTAATATACAAGGAGATTAAACTTCCATTTAAAAGAATTCTATTTTCTAAAGAAGGCATTTTTGCATTTGCACTATTTGGAAGCTACTTTGCCATAACAATGAAATTGTTAGGCACTAAACTTACTACACTAACATTGCCTGTAAGTGGATATGCAATAACCCTATCAAGCATAGGAGCCTTAAGTACGCTGTTGTGGCTAAAAAACAAAAACACTAAAACTGCAGCTTTATTATTTGGTGTTAGTTTGTTTATTGTATCGGACATCATGATAGCCCTTAATGAATTTTATTTTAAAAAAAATGTTTTTGGTTTTTTAGTTATGGCTACTTATATACCTGCACAATTCTTGATTTGCAATTATTTCAGGAAAATTCATTTAAACTCAAAATATGACCAAACCCGCACCAAACCTAATCAAACTTAGCCTCTTTATATTTGCGATTATTTCGTTTTTTTATGTCTTTTGAAATTTATCTGACAGTACGTTAGTAATGGTGATTTCAACTACGCTAATAATACCAAGTCTAGCTTTTTTTATTCATTAAAATCTGAAAGAATCCTGATTTATGAGCTGATACTAATGCTATTTTGGCTGGGGAGTACTTTAATTCTTTCCAATGTGTTTTTTATGTAAGATATCAGGGATCATTTGTTTTTGGGGGATCATATACTATTTATCAGGAATACTAGGGAGTTTTATCTATCCCATCATATTTTATGGAGTTTTTTTTAATCGGCACTAGTTTTTTGAGCCTACTACTCTAAATAGAACAAAAGAGCACGTCTCATCTATTATTACTGATTGGTGTTATCATACTAGTTTTTAGCGGCACTATACTAGCTATTTTGCTCTTCTTGGGGAATTTAAATGTTTTTCAATATTCGATGCGTTTAATCTTTTTACATTGGATCTGAATTTTTCATTTGCTTATACTTTATATCTCCAAAAGAATGACGCACTTTAAATCCGAAAAATGAACTCACCCTTATCAGTACTTCTTAAATATGTCGTCTATGTTTTTTATGCGATTACTGTTAGTAATGTTATCGGCTTACTCAATGAAGTAAAAATCATTGAGCAGGTTACAAAACCCATGTTGGTTCCAATTTTAGCACTCTACTATTGTTCAAGAAAAGACAGGGACTCTTCCTACTTACTGGCTTTATTGTTTTCTTGAGTAGGAAATCTAATGATTATGAGTATGGATTTTTCGGCGGTTCTTGGTGGGTTTATATCTTTTTGGGCTACATTATTACTCTTTTCAAACCACATCGTTAAGCGGTTAAAGGAAATCTTTTGGATCAATTCAAGAAAAAAAATTCTTGGATAATTGCATCCATTTTCGCCTCTATTTATCAGGTATTATATTAACAGTATATAAATGAGTAGGTATGTTAACCCCTGCAATCCTATTCTACGGAACAACACTAACAGGGACTGGGTTTTTGAGCGTTTTGCTTTGGTTTGAAAAAAAGAAAAAATAACTTTATCGCTTACATTTGGAATGATTTTACTTATATTAAGTGGATCATTGTTAGCGGTTAAGCTTTTTGTTGGGAATACATACTTTATTGAAAACATAACCAGGTTGTGTTATATAAGTGCTCAATTTTTGATTCTTTACTATTTTATTAACGTTGATAGTAAAGTGAATGAGAAGCAAATGAAAAATATAAATTATGGTTCTAAATAAATTCTATTTCGTCCAAACTATCCTGTTGCTTTTTGTTTTTAATACAAACAACGCCCAAAATGATTCTTATTATGAAGATGAGTCTGAAGATTACGAAGAATTTGAATATCTATCGCCGTTAAATGATAAAACTCTTGAGGGACAAAAAATTTTTGTAAAAGAGCTCTTGGACCTTTCGGGATATATTCTTAAAAGTATTGAAGTTTATCAAACCCTTCCCAATAACGCAAAAGTATTTAGAATAAAGCTAAAAGCTAATGAAGGAGGCGGTTTTGTTTTCGTTCGATGGGATAAAAAGAAAAAAGAAAACTTTATTGCAAATAAATTAATTGATTCTAGATTTTACTACAACCTCAAAGCTTCTAAAGAAATTATGCGCAAACAAACTGAGCTAAAATCTTTTGGGACAAATGATATTGCACTTCAAGCAGAAGACCAAGAGAAGCTTAATAAACAGGAAATAGAACAATTAAGGCAAGAATTTGATTTGAAAAAAAAAGAGAAAGAGGTGAAGAAATTAAACCTTGAAAACGAAAAAGCTCAGAAGAAAAATAAGAAGCGTAAAAATTAAATTGTTTATATACTAATTAATAAAGTTAAACAATTTTTTTTGTTTAGAAACACAACACCTAGTTTTGTACAAAATCTTTTTGAATGAAAATACGTTTTTTAATAGTCTTGTTAGCTTTCACTTCATATTTAAGCGCCCAGAGTACTGGGTCTTTTTCGGGCCAAGTAATTAATGAAAAAACTCAAAAACCTCTAGAAGGAACGACCATTGAGCTTGAAGGAACTTCAATAGGAGCAATAACAGATGTAAACGGCTATTTTTCTTTTGAAAACATTCCAACCAAGACATACAACATTCAGGCGGCCTATTTGGGATACGAATCTCAAATTTTATATAATGTGATTGTAAAATCAGTTGGAACACCTTCTCTTTTGTTCAAGCTAAATGAAAATTCAGAAGCCCTCGATGAAGTTATTCTATCAAAAAGCCCCTTTAGAACAAGTAAAGAAACCCCACTCTCGACACAATCTTTTTCAGCAGTTGAAATAGAAACATACCCTGGTGGAAATAATGATATTGCAAAAGTAGCTCAAAGTTTACCTGGAATTTCACCCTCAATTGGTGGATTCCGAAACGACTTTATAATTAGAGGTGGAGCTCCAAACGAAAGTGTATATTATTTAGATGGAGTTGAAATACCCAATATAAATCATTTCAGCACACAAGGAAGTGCAGGTGGACCAGTCGGAATGCTAAATGTTTCTTTCATAAGAGAAGTAACACTTTCTTCCTCTGCATTTGGGGCTGAATACGACAACCCATTGTCAGGAGTTTTAGCTTTTGAACAAAGAGAAGGAAACAATCAGAAACGTTCTGTAAATGTTAGAATAGGAGCAAGTGAAGCTGGCGCTACTTTTAACGGACCATTATTTAAAGGAGATAAAGACAGATCCAATACGACCTTAATGGTTTCTGCTAGAAGGAGCTACCTTCAATTTGTATTTGAATTAGTGGGTTTGCCTATTCGTCCGGATTACTGGGATTATCAATGGAAATTAAATCATAAAATTGATGAGCGAAATAGCGTAACATTTATTGGACTAGGATCTATAGACGATTTTTCAGTAGTTGCTCCAGATGATTTTGACGCTGAACAACAGAATTTTATTGACACAGCTCCCATCATCCAACAAAAAACCATTACTATGGGAATTACGTGGAAGCATAAACTAAAAAATGGAAACGGTAAAGTAAATACAACGTTAAGCACCAATAGACTCAAAAACATATTCAGTCGATACGAAGACAACGAGAACAAAATCGGGGTTCTTTTTAGAAATGACTCAAAAGAACAAGAAACTAAATTAAGAGTAAACGTAACACACTATCTTAATGACTGGAAACTATCTTATGGATTAAATCTTCAACAGTCAGTCTACACTAATGAAACTCAAGATTTAATCAGTGATTATAGATACGACACAGCAATAGATTTTGCTAAATATGGTTTCTTTGGAAAGGTAAGTCGCTCCTTTTCTAATGACCGTCTTAGTCTTGCGCTTGGAATTCGTTCTGATGCGGATAGCTTTACAAATGGTTCTAATATAGCCGATAATTTATCTCCAAGGCTCTCAGCTTCTTACTCACTAGACGCTAATGGTCGTTGGAAATTAAATGCATCTGTTGGTCGCTATTTTAAAATACCAACCTATACCATGCTTGGTTTTCAAGATAACAATGGTAAATTCATAAATAAGTCAAATCGTTACACACAAAGTGACCATTACGTTTTTGGCGTTGAATACAACATTAGTGCGTCATCTAGATTTACCGTTGAAGCTTTTAGAAAAGAATACAGTCTATACCCAGTTTCAGTGCTTGATGGAGTTTCATTAGCAAACAAAGGTGCGGATTTCGAAGTACTGGGCAATGAAGCTATTATAGACACGGGAAACGGATTAAGTAAAGGTGTAGAGGTGTTGTTTCAACAAAAATTATCAAATAACTTTTACGGAATTTTAGCATATACATTTTTCAGTAGTGAATTTTCTGGAATAGAATCATCAAAACTCCCCTCGGTTTGGGACAGTGGAAATCTAGTGACTTTTACAGGAGGGTATAAACTACCTAAGAACTGGGAAGTTAGTGTTCGTTATCGCTACGCTGGAGCAGCTCCTTATGCTCCAACAGATAAGGCAGCAACTCTTGTAAATTATCCTAAAATAGTTTTGGATTATAGTCGCCTTGGACAGGATCGTTTATCTTCCTTCAAGCAGGGTGATATTAGAATTGATAAAAAATGGAATTTCGAAAAGCTCTCTTTTAACTTTTACTTAGAATTGCAAAACTTCTTAGGTCAAGAAAACTCTAGACCTGATGAATATAGTCTAGCAAGAACTGAAGATGGAAGTTTAATTACTCCTAGAGAACTCAAAAAAATAGAACGGGAAGACAACAACACACCGTTTCCCTCTTTTGGTTTTGTATTTGACTTTTAAAGATAAAAGTCGTTTACTAATTTCTGGTGCTCGAATGTCCTATGATTTCTAGATTCTTCTAGAATTAATTCTTCGGTTTTCAAGATTGTTTTAGTTCTTGAAAACTGCATTAATATTCTTTTGAATGAACTTGACTTGGTTCCTTTTATCATCAATTCTCTTTCTAAATAGAGTTGATTTAACTCAGCCTTAGTTATTAGTTCTTCTCTATATTCAATAGGGCAAACCATAGCGAAACTTCCTGAAGGACTTAAGAGTATATTAACACACGAAAACAAATCCTCATAACTCATGTGAAAATTATCTCGTGCTGTACTTCTAGTGGCATCAGAAACTTTAAAAGAGTTTTTGAAAAAAGGGGGGTTCGAAACTATTAAATCGAAGAATACTTTTGAGTTTTCACTAAAATCAATGATGTTATCATGAATCAAGCATAAGCGTTTTGACCAAGACGAATTTGTGAAATTATCAAATGATTCCTCTGCAGCAGTCTTTTCAATCTCAACAGCGGTGATTCTCGATTCGGGCAGCCTTTGAGCCAGCATAAGAGCTATTAAACCCGTGCCAGTACCAACATCTAAAATTGTTTTAGGGTTGCTGTCTATAGGCGTCCAAGCCCCTAATAAAACCCCATCCGTACCAATTTTCATAGCCGACCTTGATTGGTCAATTTGAAAATGCTTAAACTTAAAGATTGAATTTTTCACGAGCGATAAACGTCCAGTAATCCGCCGGGTAGATTGAGTGTTAATTCGGAAGATCCGCGATTAACTTCACTAATAAAATCATCGTGAACAGGAACTAATATAAGGCGTTTTTTTTCGTCCATAATCTCGAACAAAGCTTGAGGCGTTTGGTCATTAACAGATTGTAAAATTCCAATTATTTTTCCTGATTGCTCTCTCACCGTAAACCCAATTACCTCGTGATAATAAAACTGGTTTCCTTTAAGCTGAGGAAGAAAATTTAAAGGGAGATATAATTCTTTTTTAAGCATCATATCTGCATCGGCTTCTGTTTCGATATCTTCAAAACGAATACGCAGTAAGCTTGATTTTTGGAGTTGAGCATTGTCTATAAAAAAAGGAACCAGTTTGGTGCCTTGTAAGACAAAAACTGATTCCAAATCTATATAATCTTGAGGAGTATCGGTATCAAGTTTAGCTAATACCTCTCCTTTGTAACTAAATTTTGAAACGATGGTGCCTAGATAGAAACATTCTTCTTTGGTCATCGTAATCATAAATTACGCTTTAGGAGCCTCTTCTGTTTTGTCAGCAGCTTCTTCTTTTACTTCTTCAGCAACAGGAGATTCTTCTTTTGCTTCTTCAGCAGCAGGAGCTTCTTCTTTTGCTTCAGTAGCTGGAGCTTCTTCTTTTGCTTCAGTAGCTGGAGCTTCTTCTTTTACTTCAGTAGCAGGAGCTTCTTCTTTTGCTTCAGTAGCAGGAGTTTCTTCTTTTGCTTCAGCAACAGGAGCTTCTTCTTTTACTTCTTCAGCAACAACAGCCTCTTCTTCTAATTCTTCATCAGCAGGACCTTCTTCAACTTCAGGATTTGCAGCGGCTTCTTCAGCGGCAACAGCAGCAGCAGCTTCAGTAGCAGCTTCTTCTTCAAGAGCCTTTGCGTCAGAAACACGCTTTTCATTTACAGCTTTTTCAGCAGCAAATGCATCGGCTTGTGCTTTAGCTTCTTCTTTAGAGAGTCCATCTAATTTAGCTTGGATACGATTGCCTTTATCTTCCAACCATGCTTCGAACTTTACATCAGCGTCTTCTTGAGTTAAAGCACCTTTACTAACTCCTCCCTGTAAGTGGTGTTTTAATAAAGCGCCTCTGTAAGACAATAAGGTACGAGCAGTGTTAGTAGGTTGTGCACCATTTTCTAACCATTTCACAGCGGCATCTATATCAAGATCAACTGTTGCAGGGTTAGTGTTAGGATTGTATGTTCCGATTTTTTCGAGATAGCGTCCATCTCTTTTGGCACGAGCATCAGCTGCTACTACCCAATAGAATGGTTTTCCTTTTTTACCGTGTCTCTGTAATCTGATTTTTACTGGCATGTCATATTAATTTTATGAACGTTCGCGACGTTCTGGTTATTAATTCAGGCTGCAAATGTACTGTTTTATTTTAAAAATCGCTTTGAAACTGATATAGATATAAGATTTTTTAAAAATAAATGAAACCAGCAAGCAGTTTAAGTAGCTATTACAAGGTTTTTATCCTTGTACAACCCATTAAAAAGACTTATTTTTGCGCCCTAATTTATTGAGAACACATACATGCAAATTACAAGAACAGACCTTGACGCCTTAAACAGTACTATTACAATTGCAGTAGATCAAAAAGATTTTGCTGAAAAAGTGCTTGATGTATTGAATGATTATCGCAAAAACGCAAATATTCCTGGATTTAGAAAAGGGCATGTTCCTATGGGGATGATTAAAAAGCAATACGAAACTGCAGTTACTGCTGACGAAGTAAACAAAATATTACAAGAAAATCTCAATAAATATATTGAAGATGAAAAACTTGAGCTTCTTGGGAACCCACTTCCTAAGATGCAAAATGAAATTGACTGGAAAGCCGATGTTTTGAACTTTGATTTCGAACTGGGTCTTTCTCCAAAATTTGAAGTTAAGCTTAAAGGTAAAAAAGGAGTTACTTATTTTCAAATCGAAGCTGACAAGAAAATGATTGATGAACAAGTTTCACATATCCAAAAGCAATATGGAAAAATTGAGTCTTCTCAAAAAGTTGAAACTGGAACAGAATTGTCTGTTGAAATCAAAAACGAAGAAGCTGCTATTGACACTACTCCCGTTATTGAATTTAATTTAATAAAAGGTAAGAAAAACATCGAAGCATTTAGTAATGCAAAGATTGGAAGTACGTTAGAGGTAGGTGCAAAAAACCTTTTCAAAGAAGAAAATGCCGCAGCAAGAGCCTTTGGTGTAAGCATACCTCAATTAGATGAACTTCCAAAAACAGTATCTATAACAGTCAAAGAGATTAATAATCGAATCCTTGCTGATTTGAATCAAGAACTTTTTGATAAACTCTATGAGGCTGGAACAGTAACTTCCTTAAAAGATTTAAAAGTAAAAGTAAAAGGAGGAATTGAAAAGCAATTTGAATCACAATCAGATCAAAAACTACTTAATGATATAACAGAAAACTTAATCAAGACAACAAAGTTTGATCTTCCAAAAGAATTCTTAATTCGTTGGTTGCAAAATTCTGGTGAAAAACCTTTAACAGAAGATGAGGCCAAAGAAGAATATGATAAATCTGAGAAGGGGATTCGTTATCAATTAATAGAGGGCTCTGTAATAAAAGAATATGACCTTCAAATTAAGTTTGAAGAGTTACAAAGTTTTGCCAAAGAGCTCATTAAACAACAGATGGCTCAATACGGTCAAATGGCACCTGAAGAAAAAGAACTAGATGATATTGCTGCTCGAATTTTTACAAATCAAGAGGAAACTAAAAGACTTTCTGATCAGTTGATGAGTAAAAAGCTTTTAGATTTTTATAAAGAAAACTCGGGTATCAAAACAAAAAAAGTGAACTATGATGCCTTCGTAAAAGAAGCTTACGGTAGTGCACAATAATTTTCCTTACTTTTAGTTATTAAATAAACCTTATTATGGACTACGGAAAAGACTTTAAGAAATACGCTACTAAGCATCATGGAGTAAATGCTATGTATTACGACAAAATCGTAAGTAGTATGACGCCATATATCATTGAAGAACGCCAAATGAATGTAGCTCAGATGGATGTATTCTCTAGATTAATGATGGATCGTGTTATGTTTTTAGGAACAGGAATCGATGATCAAGTTGCCAATATCATTCAAGCACAGTTATTGTTTCTTCAGAGTGTAGATCCTAAGCGTGATATTCAAATGTACATCAACTCTCCTGGAGGAAGTGTATATGCTGGATTAGGA
>Ga0307995_1001069_pt1 | contig 17475 bp, 20 predicted proteins | sample EllFjometagen262_FD_203132 | JGI IMG/M metagenome (GOLD analysis project Ga0307995, IMG submission 203132) | Marine microbial communities from Ellis Fjord, Antarctic Ocean - #262 | ecosystem: Environmental > Aquatic > Marine > Unclassified | place: Southern Ocean | collected 2014-11-02
TGGCTGATACTTCAATCTCTAAGCACACATCAAAGTCACGGTCTCCCGTTTCTGCCCAGACTAAAGCTAAGGTTTTGTCTTTGTCTCGACCGATATCTTGAATGTTGTTACAGAAGCTTCGGTGAACTGCAATGCCATGGCCTGCGTTAAGATGGCCAACAATGGTATCCCCTGGAATAGGGCGACAACATCGTGAATAACGAATCATAATGCCTTCGGTGCCATGGATCTCCATAGGCCCAATGCCACTAGCGTGACCTTCCGCATCCGAGGCGTCTCGGGTTAAAGCTGAGGCGACGATGTATGCTAAACGCTTTCCGGCACCAATTTCGGCCAGTAAAGCGTCTACATCAGGTAGTTTATGTTCAACAACATAGTCGTCTAACTGTTTGGTATCTATAGTCTCTAAACTTAACGCGTTGCTACTTAATTCTTGGTTTAGTAAGCGACGTCCTAAATTGACAGCGTCATTTGTGGCTTGATGCTTTAGAGCGTGGCGAATATTGTTGTTAGCTTTCGCCGTGGCCACAAAGTTAAGCCAACTCATGTTGGGTTTTGCGCTGGCAGTGGTGACAATCTCTATGGTGTCTCCGCTGTCTAACTTTTGGCTTAGTGGAGCAAGACGACGATTGATACGACACGCAATACACGTATTGCCGATATCCGTATGTACAGCGTAGGCAAAATCAACTGGCGTTGCTCCAGCAGGCAATGAAAACACACCCCCTTTAGGGGAGAAAACATAGACCTCATCCGGAAATAGGTCATGCTTAACATGGTTAATGAACTCCATGGCGTTGCCGGAGCGTTTTTGCATCTCTACCAGCTCTTGGATCCATTTTTTGGCGTGGTTATGGGCTCGCTGAGCACGGCTATTGGTGTTTTTATAGAGCCAGTGCTCCGCCACTCCATGGTTAGCAATGTCGTCCATTTCTTTGGTGCGTATTTGTATTTCTATAGGGGTATGTACCCCTGAACCTGCCCTATATAGAGTGGTGTGAATGGATTGGTAGCCGTTAGACTTAGGAATTGCAATATAGTCTTTAAATCGTCCGGGTACCGGTCGATATAAATTGAGGTGATGTACCGCTCCCAAAATGCGGTAACAGGTGTCTACCTTGTCCGTTACAATGCGAAAGGCAAATACATCCATAATTTCTCGGAAGGATTTGCTCTGCTCGCGCATTTTATTGTAGATTCCCGCTAGATGTTTTTGACGCCCACTAATGACGCCAGGCAGTTCTTCGTGGTCCAAGCAGTCTACTAGGGCAATCTGTACTTGCTCCAGCAGCGCTTTGCGTTCGCCGCGTGCTGCAGACACCGCTCGCTGAATATATCGATGACGCATAGGGTGGTAGGCTGCAAAGGCTAAGTCTTCTAACTCTATCTTTAAATCATGCATACCCAGGCGGCCGGCAATGGGCGCGTAAATATCTGTGGTTTCTTTGGCAATACGGCGGCGGCTGTCGGGGCGCATGGCACCAATAGTACGCATGTTGTGTAGGCGATCCGCTAGTTTGACCAATATAACGCGGATGTCTTTGGCCATTGCGATGGCCATCTTCTGAAAATTGTGGGCTTGGCTTTCGGCGCGAGTTTTAAATTCTAGGTGGGTGAGTTTGCTGACACCATCAACCAAGCTGGCAACGGTTTCCCCAAACTGAGTTTCAAGCCCTCGTTTGTCAACCTGGGTGTCCTCAATAACATCATGCAGCATTGCGGCCATCAGGCTTTCATGATCCATGTGCATATTGCCGAGGATGCTTGCTACGGCAAGTGGGTGAGTGACATAGGCTTCGCCACTCTTGCGCATTTGGCCATCATGGGCCTGTTCGGCATAATAATATGCCCGCCGAACTGCTTTCACCTGAGCGGGTTCAAGGTAGTCGTCGAGACGCGTTGCGAGGGCGTCAATGGTAGGCATAGTTCAGCATCCGTGTTGGTTCATGCCCCATGGTAACGGAAAATTATCCCAACGGGGCAGTTTTGTTGAAACTTTGTTGAATTGATTAACAAAAACCCACAAAAAAAGAGCCTATAGGCTCTTTTAGTTAAGGTAAATTATGGGCTAAAAATTAGCCATAAAATTACTCGTCGATATCAGGGCTACCCTGAACAACGTCTTCACTTGCTTCAGCGACAGTTTGTGTCACTTCGTCAAGCACATCTTGGTCTGCTGGAACTTCAGTAAACTGCTGGTTGATCTCGTCGTGATCGTCCAAAATGCTAGCATTAATATAACCTTCAGCGATCTCACGCAAAGCAACCACAGTGCACTTGTCATCTTCCCAATCGATGTGGGCTTCTTTACCACCTGTTGCAAGCTGACGGGCACGTTTAGTGGACACCATGATGAGCTCAAAGCGATTATCAACGTTTTCCAAACAATCTTCTACGGTTACGCGAGCCATGTGTGTTACCTGTTATTTATGTTCAATGCAGAAATGAAGTGTCGGCTTGTATTATGGGCCGTAATTTAGACGCGCTAGTTTACAAAATTTAGTCACCTGTTGACAAGAGTTCTTGCAATAATTGGCGATGATTATGCGTTTGTTGAGGGGTTTTTAAGCGCCTGCAGGTAAAAATGCACTGTAAATCAGCTAAAGCCTGTTGGAAATCGTCGTTGATCACTAAAAAGTGGCTGCCGGAGTAATGGCTAATTTCGCTGTGTGCTTCGGACATTCGTTTAGCAATAACGGCATCAGTATCTGTGCCTCTACCTTGCAAACGGTGTTGTAAAGCGCGTTGGGATGGCGGCAATATAGTCACGGCAATGGCCTGTGGAAAAATAGCCAAAACTTGATCGCGACCCTGCCAATCAATTTCTAAGATCACATCTTTGCCTTGGGCAAGGCTTGATTCAACCCATTCTCTAGACGTGCCATAGCTGTTTTCAAACACTGTTGCGTACTCAAGCATTTGCTGCTGATCCACTAAAACAGCAAAGTCTTGTTGAGACACGAAATTATAGTCTACGCCATCTTGCTCGCCAGCCCGAATAGTTCGTGTAGTGTGAGACACGGATACACACACGTGATCATCTTGCGCCAAGAGGGCTTTCACCAGGCTGGTTTTACCTGCACCAGAAGGAGCGGAAAGAATATAGAGTGCGCCAGAAGTGTTGGACATGATTGGGCCGCTGTATTAAAAACAAAGAAACAAAGTACAATTATATGCAAGCTTGGAGGGAATGTCAGCTTAACTCAGGTTAACAATGGACCATAGTTTGGCAGCTAGTGCTATTTGCATGCTAGTAAATTGCAAAATGCTAGGTGTCATCTGTGCCCAACTCGACTAAAATAGTGGCTAATCATTAATGAACCAAGGTTACCCATGACATCCTCTATTACCGATCAGCTTAAGGGCATCAAGCTCAATTTCACACGCCCTAGCGGCCGAGCAACTGATCAACTGCGCGACATCAAAATTACTCGTGGCTTTACCAAGCATGCAGAAGGCTCGGTATTGATAGAGTTTGGTGATACCCGTGTGTTGTGCACTGCGACTGTAGAACGCGGTGTGCCACGATTTTTGCGCGGCTCTGGCAGTGGTTGGGTAACGGCTGAATATGGCATGTTGCCACGTGCTACCCATTCTCGTAATGGTCGTGAAGCAGCCCGTGGTAAGCAAGGTGGACGTACCTTAGAAATCCAACGTTTAATTGGACGCTCTTTACGTGCGTCGTTAAATTTAGAAAAGTTGGGCGAAAATACTATCACGTTAGATTGTGACGTGTTGCAAGCCGATGGTGGTACACGCACTGCGTCCATCACCGGCGCTTACATCGCTATGGTAGATGCCATTAATGTGCTGAAGAAAGATAAAAATGGCGCCATGAGAGGCAATCCACTTAAGCGTCAGATTGCAGCTATTTCTGTGGGTATTTATAAAGATGAGCCGGTGCTTGATTTGGACTATGACGAAGACTCTAAGGCCGAAACGGACATGAATGTAGTCATGACTGCAGATGGTGGGTTTATTGAAGTACAGGGTACTGCAGAAGGTTCGCCTTATACCCAAGACCAAATGACGGCAATGTTGGCTTTAGCCCGCAAAGGTATTACGGAAATTACAGCGTTACAAACTGCAGCGTTGGCTGAGTAGGGCTTAGGGCTGTTGCGAGCAGCCCTACTGACGTGTCATTACAAGTCGCAATTATAATCGATAATCAACGGTGAATGATTAGAGAAGCGCTGCTCGCGGTAAATGCCAGCATTACGGACATTGCGGCGTAAGTTAGGTGTAGTGATTTGATAATCTAGTCGCGCACCTTCGTTAAGCTTAAATGCTCGGTTGTAGTCAGGCCACCAAGTGAACTGGCGCTCGTTTTGGTTGACTTGACGAAAGGCGTCACAGAATTCCAGTTGGAAAAAAATCTCATCCAATACTTCACGTTCTTCTGGTAAAAAGCCGGAATTTTTTTGGTTTACATACCATCCAGAAAGGTCTTCAGGTTTGTGGGCTGTGTTTATGGTGCCACAAAAAACAAAGTCGCGACGCTTGCGTAGGGTTTTGCGTAAGTGGTTGCTAAACTGATCCATAAATTCATTTTTAGCGTCCTGTTTGTCATCGTCCCCTAAGCCAGAAGGTACCGAGACTGAGGCTATGCTGATTTTATCGAAGTCGGCCTGAATAAAGCGACCCTCAAAGTCGCACCCAGGGAACCCCAAGCCTGTCATAATCGCTTTTGGTTGGTGACGGCTGTATATAGCGGTCCCGCTATAGCCGTCTTCAAACGCATCAAAGAAGTAGACATGCCAGCCCTCTGGATGGAATAACGGCTCGTCAAGCTGGTAATCTTTTTCACGGATGTCTTGCAAGCACACCACATCGGCATCTTGGGTTATCATCCAATCAAATAGACCGCGTTCGGCTGCTTGGCGCAAACCTTGAACATTTAAAGTAATAACTCGCATGGGTATTGTTAGATCACTCGCGTAGAAAGCTCGTTTTTAGAGCTTGCAATTTCGCATTAGGAATTGATTTTATTATTTCCAGCAGAGTGTATCACGGTCTAGACTTTTGGCCCACAAAGGACTCCGCAATCTCTTAGGATTTACTTATATTTACTCTACCAAATGGCCACCTACACTTGGGGCCATAGTGTATAATAAGGCTAGCTAAAAACGGCGACAAATGATTTAGAGACACTTATGAAAGACTATCAGCGAGAATTTATAGAGTTTGCCATTGAACGCGATGTTTTGCGTTTTGGTCAATTTACCTTAAAATCTGGTCGTCTAAGCCCTTACTATTTTAACTTCGGTCTATTTAATACAGGTTCCGCCTTGGCTCGATTGGGTCAATATTTTGCACAAGCTTTAGTGGACTCTGGCATCGAGTGTGACGTTATTTTAGGCCCAGCCTATAAAGGCATTCCACTTGCTACCACCATGGCAGTGGCCTTGAGCGAGCACCATGGTATTGATATGCCGTATGCCTTTAACCGCAAAGAAGCTAAAGCCCATGGGGAAGGGGGCTCTATTGTAGGAGCTGAACTCAAAGGCCGGGTAGCCATTGTTGACGATGTTATTACTGCAGGTACGGCAATCCGAGAAGTGATGGCCATCATTGAGGCCCACGAAGCGACTCCTACAGCAACGCTAATCGCCATTGATCGTATGGAAAAAGGCCAAGGTGAAATGTCAGCCATTCAAGAAGTAGAGCGTGATTACGCTATGAAAGTGGTCAGTATCATTAGCTTTAATGACGTGCTGGAATACTTGCAAGAAAGCAGCACTAATCACGCACACGTTGCTGCAATGCTCAAGTACCGTGAAGACTTTGGAGTGTAACCCTGAGGCCTGAGGCCTGAGGCCTGAGGTGGGGTATAGCCCACCTCACTTTAAAGCGTTAGCGCATGAGATTTTGGCATAAGATAGCCCATTGATCTGCCCAAGCGGCAGTGGGCTTGTGGCGAAAATTTGTACGGCTGTACTGGCGAATTCGACCTTCTGCTACGGCTAACAATAAGTTGGCACTGCTGGTAGGCGTGTCTTGAGTTCGCAGTCCTTCACGCATTTCTGCTTCTCTAAGAATTTGCTTAAGCTGTGTTTCTAATTTTTCAAACAGTTGATTAACTCGGCTGCCTAATCGCTCGTTCTCGCCAGTAAGTGCTTCACCTGTCAAAATTCGGCTGATGCCGGCATTGCGCTCTACAAAGGTGAGTAGCAGCGTAAGAATTTGCTGACATTTGGCTAGAGCGCCCAATTCTTGTTGTTGGATCATCTTTGCACGGCTGAAGATAGTGTCCTCCACAAACTCAATAAGGGCATCGAACATTTGTGCCTTACTCGCAAAGTGTCTATACAAAGCGGCCTCGGAGACACCAACACGCTTAGCTAACGCAGCTGTGGTAATACGAATATTTGGGTCTTCTAGCATTTCCATTAGGGCATGCAAGATTTGTTGCTTACGGGGTATTTTAGCTTCGGTCATAGTACGGTTGTGGCTTCTTTATTGTGTTGTAGTGTTATCGGTAGTGTCAGTAATGAGGGTGCCTACACCTTGATCAGTAAAGATTTCCAATAGCGTAGCATGATTTACCCGGCCGTCAATAATATGAGCGCGCTTTACGCCACCTTTTACCGCATCTAACGCACAGGCTATTTTAGGCAGCATACCACCATAAATAGTGCCGTCGGCAATCAATTCGTCCACTTGGGTCGTCGATAAACCGGTCAACAAATTACCTTCTTTATCTAATAATCCAGCAGTGTTGGTGAGCAGCATCAGCTTTTCGGCTTGCAGAATTTCTGCCACTTTTCCGGCTACCAAATCGGCATTGATGTTATATGAATTACCCTCGTCATCCACCCCGATAGGGGCAATCACTGGAATAAAATCACTATTGCGTAACATGTCGAGCACATCAGTGTTGATACCGCTCACTACGCCTACGTGGCCGATATCGATAATTTCAGGAGCCTGCATTTCGGGAGTTTGGTGAGTTACTTTTAACTGTTTGGCTTGGATGAGTTTACCGTCTTTTCCCGTTAAACCAATGGCTTGGCCGCCGTTCTGGTTGATGAGGTTGACGATGTCTTTATTAACTGAACCGCCAAGTACCATTTCCACTACATTCATCGTGGCAGTATCCGTTACTCGCATGCCGTTCACAAAGTGCGAATCTATGTTGAGTTTGGTGAGTAAATCGCCAATTTGGGGCCCACCACCATGGACTACAACAGGATTCATCCCCACCAGTTTCATCATCACAATGTCCCGTGCAAAACTGTTCTTGAGGTCTTCGTCAATCATGGCGTTACCACCAAACTTAACCACAATTGTTTTGCCAGTGAAACGTTGAATATAGGGCAAGGCTTCACTTAATACTTGTGCTACGTTAATGGCAGCTTGGCGGTCGAGTGTCATAGGTGGTAGTCCGGCACGGTAAGTTTGGCATCTACGGCATGTAAATGACGTTGAAATTCATCTTGAATACGTTGTAAGGCAGCTTTGCTCTCACCCTCAAAGCGTAACACTAAAACAGGGGTGGTGTTAGAGGCTCTTACTAACCCCCAACCGTCTTTATAGTCTACGCGGATGCCATCGATGGTAGACACTTTCCCAGTGGGAAAGTGCGCCTGCTGTAATTGTTTGACTAACTCAAATTTTTCGTCTTCAGTGACATTGATGTTAATTTCTGGCGTGCTTACATCTTCTGGGAAGCGCTTGAACATAGCGCTTGCTGGTGCAGAGCTGTTTGCTAGAATTTCGCACAAGCGAACAGCGCTGTATATGCCGTCGTCAAAGCCATACCATCGCTCCTTAAAGAAAATGTGGCCGCTCATTTCACCGGCGAGTAAAGCCCCTGTTTCGATCATTTTGCTCTTAATAAGGGAGTGCCCAGTTTTCCACATGGTGGGTACACCGCCGATACCTTGGATAAAAGGCTCCAGCAGGCGAGTGCATTTCACATCGTAAATGATTTCCGCGCCAGGATTACGGCTAATAACATCTTCAGCAAACAGCATAAGCAATTTGTCGGGATAGATCATCTGCCCAGTCTCGGTAATCACACCCACACGATCGCCATCTCCGTCAAAGGCAAGTCCAATATCAGCCTTATGCTCTGCAACAGCGGCTTGTAAATCAACTAAATTGGCGGGTTTTCCAGGGTCTGGGTGGTGGTTAGGGAAGTTGCCATCTACTTCACAGAATAAGGGAATAACCTCGCAGCCCAATTGTTTGAATAGTTTGGGTGCAATGTCCCCAGCAATACCATTGCCGGCATCTAAAACCACTTTTAGCGGCCTGGCCAACTTAATGTCATGGCTAATGCGATCTTGATAGGTTTGGTCTATAACATGGTCTGCAATCGTACCTTCACCGCGTTCGTAGTCTTGCAGGTCAATAAGATCGCGTAACGCTATGATGTTTTCATTGGCTAAGGTATGGCCGCCGATGACAATTTTACAACCGTTATAATTAGAAGGGTTATGGCTGCCCGTAAGCATAATGCCAGATGCGGTGCCCAAGGTTTTAACACCAAAGTACAATACCGGCGTAGGTACGGCACCTAAATGCAGGACTCGGCAGCCTGTGTCCGATAGGCCCGCCATTAAGGCTTGGCCTAACCTTGGGCTAGATAGCCGGCCATCAGCACCAACCGCGATGCTGTCTTCGCCATTGCGGATTACTTGGGTGCCTACGGCCAAACCAATATGGTAGAGCATTGCGTCACTGAGCTGCTCGTCCACGATGCCGCGGATGTCGTATGCCCTGAAAATCTCACTGGCAAGGGGAAGAGGTGACTGGTAGCGTAGGCGGTCCATGCGAGTAATGTCCTATATTTGTTTGGTGTTATGGTTTATTGACGACCAGAATGTCCGAAGCCACCTTCTCCTCGAAGGCTGGCATCAAAATCATCAACAATAGTCAGTTGGGCTTGAACCACTGGCACAAGCACCATTTGGGCAATGCGTTCTGCAGGCTCAATGATGAACGGGGTAGAGCCTCGATTCCAGCAGGAAACCATTAGCTGCCCCTGATAGTCTGAATCGATAAGGCCTACCAAATTGCCTAAAACCACACCATGTTTATGACCGAGACCAGACCTAGGCAGCAACATAGCACAAAGATTTGGGTCTTCAACGTGAATTGCCATGCCTGTAGGGATCAATTCTGTTTGGCCAGGATTTAGCGTAATGGCGTGATCAATACACGCGCGTAAATCCATACCCGCAGAGCCAGCTGTAGCATAAGTAGGTAAAGGAATTTCTTGGCCCACACGGGGGTCGAGTATTTTTACGGCTAATTGAGGGCGTTGGGTCATGTGGTTTATGCCTTGTGGGGAATTTTGCTTATGGCCACTATGAGTTGGCGAGCCAATTGCTGTTTGGATAATAAGGGTAAATTTTCGGCACCACCAGAGGTGATCACGCTGACTTGGTTATCATCGCTGTTAAACCCGATGTCAGGGTTAGAAACGTCATTAGCAATGATCATTTGTACACCTTTGCGCTTCAGTTTGGTTTGCCCATGAAGGATTAGGTCTTGGGTTTCTGCAGCAAAACCAACGTAGATGGTCTGTGGGTGTTGTTTAGACATGGTGGCTAAGATATCTGGGTTTTGTATCAGCTCTAAGGTGAGTCCATGATCTGCATTTTGTTTCTTAAGTTTTTCTCGTGACGCAATGGCGGGGCGATAATCGGCCACTGCGGCCGTAGCTATGAAGTAATCTGCATCAGGGCCTGCTTTAAGGCTGGCATCGAGCATGTCTTGGGCGCTTTCAACGGCAATAAATGTTACGTCCTCTGGCTTTGCAAGATGTGTAGGGCCACTAATAAGAATGACCTTAGCACCCTGATCTCTGGCGGCTTGTGCCAAAGCGTAGCCCATCTTGCCTGAACTATGGTTGCTTATGTATCGTACTGGATCAATGGCTTCTCTAGTGGGCCCAGCAGTAATCACTACTGTCTTACCTTCTAACAGGCCTTGGTCGAACTGAGCCTTAACGGCGGTTAATAGTTCGCTAGGCTCGAGCATACGACCGGCACCAGTGTCGCCACAGGCTTGCTCGCCGTCAGCAGGGCCGTGTATTTGCAAGCCTCGTGCCAGCAGTGTTGTTAGATTGTCTTGGGTGGCTTGGTCTCTCCACATGGCTTGGTTCATCGCAGGCGCTAATAGTACCGGCGCATCGGTCGCCAAACATAGGGTTGTTAGCAAGTCATCAGCCTGACCTTGGGCCAAGCGCGCCATAACGTTGGCGCTGGCAGGGGCAATGAGCAATAGGTCTGCCCAGCGGGCTAATTGTATGTGTCCCATGCCTGCTTCGGCTTTAGGGTTAAGCAGGTGTTGATGAACAGGGTTGCCAGACAAGGCTTGCAGAGTTAGTGGAGTAATAAACGCTGTGGCACCAGAGGTCATCACCACTTGAACTTGGGCCCCTGACTTTATTAGCAGCCGCACAAGCTCTGCGCTTTTATAGGCCGCTATGCCGCCAGTGATGGCAAGGATGATATGTTTGTTGGTGAGGCGGCTCATAGGGTGATATAACCGATGTTTGGAACAAATATAAGCTGCCTACTTTAGCATAAATGAAACCAAAATCTCATTAGCTTAATGGTTTTCCTTGCAAATGAAATCATGTACAGCCCTAAGTATATCCTTACGGCTAACCTGACCAATCAACTTGCCGTCTTCAACTACCGGTATACGACGCCTGCCGCGTTGGATAAATTGTTCTGCTACAGCAATAATGTCGGTATTGCCGTTTACAGTGTCAACTTTGGTGGTCATGAACTCGCCTACAGTGCCTCCCACCTCTTCCTTATGGTAGGTTTTATTCAAAATACCTCTAAGGCAATCGACTTCAGACATCACGCCCACTAAATACCCCTCTTTATCAACTACTGGGGCACCAGAAACGGGATGCTCAGAAAAGATTTTAATAGCAGCGAATAAAGGGGTGTCGGCATAAAAGGTGATGAGCTGACGGGACATATAATCTGTCACTTTTACGGATTTAAGCATGTTTTTTCCTTACAAAACAGGGTGTCGATTTATGACTACCATAACCGTTTCATGAGCACTGTCAACAAGGCTGAATAAAAATGCTGTTCTAGGCCATTGAAATGCTGCATGTTTCGTGGCTTGATAGGTGCCAAGTGAATGATAAATTAACTGTTTGAGAATCATTGATGCCAGAGTTGCCAGAAGTAGAAACCACCCGTGCGGGCATTGCGCCACATATCCAAAGCCAAACTATACAGCAGGTGGTTGTTAGAGATGCTCGCTTGCGTTGGCCAGTGCCCATTGATTTAGCGGCCAAAGTTGAGGGTAAATGTTTACGTCAAGTGGTACGGCGGGGAAAGTACCTGCTGTTTGAATTTGATCATGGCGCTATTATTGGCCACCTTGGGATGACAGGCAGCATGCGTATTGTGGCTCATGACGAACCACCGGCATACCATGATCATGTAGATCTGGTGTTTTCAGAAGTGACCCTCAGGTATAGAGACCCGCGTCGATTTGGTTGTGTCTTATGGCAAGATAATCCGGTTATGACACATCCCTTGCTAGCCAGCTTAGGGCCAGAACCGTTATCTGATGAGTTTGACGTAGCGCATTTAGTAAGTGTGTGTAAAGGCAAGAAACAAGCCATTAAGAGCGTGATAATGGATGCAAAACAAGTGGTTGGAGTGGGTAACATCTACGCTAACGAAGCGCTATTTATGGCAGGTATTCATCCACACCGACAAGCAGGCCGGATCTCAGCTGTACGTTTAGGCAAACTCGTAGAAAGCTGCAAGCAGGTGCTATCTGCGGCAATCAAGCAAGGTGGCACCACCTTAAGGGATTTTGTAGACAGCGAAGGTAAACCGGGGTACTTCAAACAACAGTTACAAGTGTATGGTAGAGCAGGTCAGGCGTGTGTAAGCTGCGATCAGGCCTTAACAGAAAGTCGCATAGGGCAGCGCAGTACAGTGTACTGCAAGCGCTGCCAGCGGTAACGGGCTGTTAAATACCCATCTTGCCAAGCTGGTCGGCAATTTCTCGTACCGTTGAGCTTAAGCGTGGGAATTGCGCATTCACAAGCAATGCGAAGTCAGACGCATTTTGTGCTTGCGGCACCAAGGGTTGCTGTGAGCTCGTGGCTTGGTTCTGGATATCTAACAGCAGAGTTTGCAGCTGCTGTTGCACCTTCGGATCATCAATTTGATGATCGGCTAACTCAGAATGTAGCTGCTCAAGAAGTCCCTGTAATTTTTTTGTTTCCATACCCACCTCTTGAATGTTACTGATTAAGCCGCAGTGAGCAGAATGTATTTGTCCATCAGCTGATCTTTAGACTCGACGTTGTCTGGATCAAGAGGGATACAGTCTACTGGACAAACTTCTACGCACTGAGGTTCATCATAATGACCTACACACTCGGTGCACTTGTTCATGTCAATTTCGTAGATTTCTTCCCCTGGTGAGATGGCCTCATTGGGACATTCCGGTTCACATACATCGCAGTTAATGCAGTCGTCGGTAATAATTAAAGACATGTTACTTTTCCTATTTATACGCCACTGATGTCGTTACATCTGTTGGCAATGCTTAATTTTTTGACTTACTCAAGTGTTGTCTGAGTTCTTCGGCCACTAACGGGTGGACAAACTGTGAGACATCTCCACCTAAGGAAGCGATTTCCCGAACTAGAGTTGATGAGATGAAAGAGTGTTTCTCCGCAGGGGTTAGAAACATACTTTCTACATCAGGCGCCAGCACACGATTCATTTTGGCTAACTGAAATTCGTATTCAAAATCTGACACGGCTCGCAAGCCTCGCAGAATAATATTTGCCCCTTGCTGGGTCAGTAGTTCTGTTAATAGACCAGAAAAACCAATAACAGTCACATTTCCCAAAGGCTCTGTGATGATCCGCGTCAACTCTACGCGCTTCTTCAAGTCCAGCATTGGTCGTTTTGTTGGGCTTTCAGCCACGGCCACAACCACTTCTTCAAACAGGTTCGATGCCCGTTGAATAAGGTCAACGTGCCCGTGTGTTACCGGATCAAACGTTCCTGGATAGATTGCTTTGTTCATGCCAATAGCGCCTTTTTTTACCCGCTTCCTAGAACTGTTAGCCTTAAAACAGCGGAATATTAAATGAATTATATATACGATACAACTAAAATTAAATAGTTATAAAAAACTATTTTAATATAACTATATTACATAAGGAGGAGGTTCCTACTTTGCCACCAATGTGTGGCCAGCGCAGTGGCGTCTTGCTGCTCTTTTGCCTTGCCCAAAAGTACCAAGCAACTGGCTAAAGTGCTGATAACCGCAGCCTCTCCATAGGTGTCCTGCTGGTCGCCTCGCCATAGTAACCGCAAGCGTTGCGGGTCCAGCTGTTGCTCTTGGGTATCTCGCTTGCTGAGATGTCGTTGCCAGATTTGGCTACTGCTTGTTTGTTCATCCACCCACTGTAGTTCACACTCACTATCAGGGCGCACTTCAGCCTCGCCACCGTCACCGCGAATGGTCAAACTGCGGGGGTGTTTTAACAACATGGCCGTTTGTTGATGCAGTGGGCCATAAGCAGGATGAAACACGCCATCGATGGTATGTTTTGCTGCCAATGGGTTTAGTAACCGAGTTAAGGTATGCACTGGCGAACGTAACCCAAATATAGCGCGCAGGCTAATGAGGTGGTCCAAGGGAGGGCTCAAATGCTGTAAGCTCATAAAACTAAAATTTTCGCTGCGCAACTGGGTTTCAACTTCAGACCAATTATGGGCCACAGGTAAACCTAACTGGTGCAGTACGTCTTCGCTATAGATGCGTCCTTGAGTATGGCCCTTGGCACCATGCATAAACACCTTAACGCCCTGGCCAGCCAAGGTTAATGCAGATAGCAGGAACCATGGCAAATGCCGTTTTTTACCCGCATAGCTGGACCAGTCAATATCAACTTGAATGCCGGACACCTGGGCTGCGGAGTAATTATGAAAATGACGCACAGCTTCTACAAACCCAGCAAGTTCTGCTGGGGTTTCTTCTTTTAACCGCAGCAGCATTAAGAAAGCGCCCAGCTGTTCTGGCTCAACCTGCTGTTGCAAGATCATGGTCATGGCATCACGGGCTTCGTCCTGACTAAGAGAACGGCTACCGCGTTTGCCTTTTCCTAGCGCCCGTACATAGGGTGCAAAGGCGTGTTCAGTAACCATGGATATTCGCCACGGCAGCGCCAAGTTCGTCAAGGTGTTGGATTTCTGCACAGGCCTTAGGTTGCCCAGCAGGCCATGATCGGTGTTCTGGGTTCATCCAGATAGTGCGCATTCCAGACGCTTGTGCGCCAGCAATATCATGCCCAGGATGGTCGCCAATATGGATAAAGGCTTCGGCTCTAAGACCTGTGTGTTCAAGTGCTCTGGCAAAAAAATCCGGGTGCGGCTTGCTCACGCCAAGTTGTGCGGAGTTAAAATAGAAATCAAATAAGTGGTCTATGCCTACCTGCGCCAAATCAGCATTACCATTGGTGAGTGCCCCTATTTGATATTTTTGTTTGAGGGCGCTGAGCTGGGTTTGAGCACCGGCAAACAGCTCCACGTCATTACGAGCTGCAAAATACACACTAAAAGCTTGTTGGGCTAACGTATTGGCAGTGTCGTAACCACAGCGTGATAGGCCTAGTTGGATCAAGGCTACACGAATCTTGCTTAAGTCGTGGTGCAGATGAGGGTTGTCCGCAATAACCTCGTCCCTTAACTGATCGATGCCCTGGTGATCATAAGCTTGGCTAAACTTAGGCGTATGCTGATTCATCCACTCCAGCATACGCTGGTTGGCTTTCTCAATAACTGGCGCTATAGCCCATAAAGTGTCGTCTAAATCAAAGGTAATCACTTTAATCATGGTTAGGTTTCTCTTTGAATGGAGTCTTAGCCTGCATTTGAGCCGAGGCCCGAGGGTGAGCTTTATCATACACCTTGGCTAAATGTTGATAATCCAGATGGGTATACACTTGGGTGGTGCTAATGTTGCTGTGGCCGAGTAATTCTTGAACTGCTCGTAGGTCTCCACTGGATTGTAGCAAATGGCTCGCAAAAGAGTGGCGCAACATGTGAGGGTGTATATGTTGGCCCTGGGCTGCTGCCATATTAGCCATGCGCATTTGAATGCCGCGGACCCCCATTCGCTGTCCGCGGTGGTTAATGAACAAGGCATTGGCGTCGTGGCATTTCAATTGTGCACGTTGCTGTAGCCAAGATTTAATAGCCACAATGGCCTGGCGGCCAATAGGTAACTGACGTGTTTTGTTGCCCTTGCCGGTGACTATTAAGCTAGCATCAGTCAAGTCAATGTCAAAAACATTAAGGCTTGCCAGTTCTGCCAGACGTAAACCACATGAGTATGTGACCTCTAGCATGGCGTTGTCCCGCATCGCCATAGGATCATCCGACGCAATGGGTACATTAAGGACTTGGCTGATTTGATCTGGATCTAGGCTGTTAGGAAGCTTACGAGGCGACTTGGGTGCTCGAATCCCTTCTACAGGATTAAGCTTCACTAAACCTTGTTGTAATAAATAGGTGAAGAAGCTACGCCAGCTAGACAGTATCCGCTGAATACTTTTAGGCGCCAAGTCGGTCTTCCTAGCGGCAACCATAGCGGCACGTATTGTGTCTGCTTGAACGTCGGCCCAACGATCGTATTCATGACTCTCAAGGGTGCCTATTAGGCGCTGAATATCCCTTCGGTATGCGTTGATGGTGTGAGGCGAATAGCGCTTGTTATAAGCCAAGTAGTCTAGGTATTTTTGCACTACTTGGTTAAGGGGCGCGTTGGAATGTGCCATGTTAGACCTGAATGCGACCTAGGCATCGGCTGGTAACTGCAGCCACGTGGTTTAGAAACAAAGTGTCTAGTTGATCACTATAATGATCGACAGAGTTACTCGCAATAATCAGCACTCCCAAAGCTTCATCAGCCATATACAAGGGCACGATAGCGCTAGACTTGAGTTTGCTATAATCTGGGAAAAGAGAGTCCATGGCAGCACCTTTAAAGGCCTGACAATATGCCCAGTTCTTAGACGCCAGTGCTTGGATATCGGCGTAATGGACATTACCCTCTAGATTATTAGCACTGCTCAAACTGGGGTGACTGTCAGCAACACTTAGCGAAGAAAATAACGCTAAATGCACGGTATCTGCGTGAAACTCTCCTGTGAAGCTCTGCTTCAAGGCCTCTGTGAGGGCATTGAGGTCGGCAGCAGCAGCCAGCTCTATTATCAAACGTTTGGTTTTTTCAAACTGCACATCATTACGCCGGGCTGTGGTTAAAATATCCGACATTCGTTCTGCGTAGTCTTGTATCTTGTGACGCATAACTTGGGTTTGACGTTCAATCAGTGAGGTTGCTTGGCCACAATCATGGGCCAGCTCTATGTCAGCCAAAAGGCCTGAGTGCTGGTTGAAAAAGTCCGGATTTTGGCGCAAGTAGTTGGCTACCGCGTTAGCATCGAGTGGCTCATCTTTAGAGGTAGTGGTGTTAGTGTCGATTTTACTCATAGCTTAATTTGACCTTCGTACACATGGGTTGTGGGACCGTTCATCAGAAGGGGTTGGCCAGGGCCTTGCCAATCTATTGTTAGGTCTCCACCGGTGAGGTGTGCAGTGACTTTAGCATCCAGTAAGCCTTGTTGTTGGCCAGCTACAACTGCCGCACAGGCGCCTGTTCCGCAGGCTTTGGTTTCACCAACACCGCGCTCAAATACACGCAGTTTGATGGTGCTACGATCAATAATTTGCATAAATCCAATGTTCGCTTTATTGGGAAAACGCGGATGTTGTTCTAGCTTAGTGCCTAATTCAACTACTGGAGCAGATTCTACATCATCGACTATCAATACCGCGTGGGGATTACCCATAGAGACAACACCAATGGTGTAGTTTTGGCCATCATGCTCCAGCGTATAGCTAGGTGCTTGGGCGGGAGCATCAAAAGGCACTTGATCGGGGTGTAGAACAGGCTCGCCCATATCCACTTCTACCCAATGGTCTTTAAGCATCTTTAACCCTATGCGCCCATTACACGTTTGCACCGCAATTTCGTGTTTTCCTGTTAAGCGCTGATCGTGTACAAACCTTGCAAAACAACGTGCGCCATTGCCGCAATGTTCCACTTCGGTGCCATCAGAGTTAAAAATACGGTAGCGAAAGTCCACGTCTGGAGATTGTGGTGTTTCTACTAGCAACAATTGATCGAAACCCACGCCCGTATTTCGGTCACCTAGACAGCGAATTTGTTCGGCTGATAAATGCACGCGCTGACTGATAAGGTCAACCACCATAAAGTCGTTACCTAGGCCGTGCATTTTGGCAAAGCGTAATAGCATTCTAGCCCTTTCCCTTAACTTTTTGGTAGTAGGCGTTCTCGTGCCCACTGCTGTGATAATTCTTCACGCTCACCAATAAGATGAGAGCGGTTACCGTCAACCATAACCTCGGCGGCACGGTTGCGACTATTGTAATT
>Ga0307995_1001071_pt1 | contig 17447 bp, 23 predicted proteins | sample EllFjometagen262_FD_203132 | JGI IMG/M metagenome (GOLD analysis project Ga0307995, IMG submission 203132) | Marine microbial communities from Ellis Fjord, Antarctic Ocean - #262 | ecosystem: Environmental > Aquatic > Marine > Unclassified | place: Southern Ocean | collected 2014-11-02
TTAAAGATTATTCTTACAAATAAAGGTCTAGTTTCATCAATAATTGATTATAGTGATCATTACAGTCACACGGATCAAAATATTTCCAGCTTAAACTACTTAAGTTTTACATCTGAAGAATGGAGTAAGTATAATAATCTATATCTTTATCAAAATAGATTAAGACATCAAGATTATACGAAAATATTTAAAGCTAGCGGTTACAAAATTAAAGATATTTATTTGGGCAAGACTATAAAGCCTGAAATAAAAATATCTCACGAGTTTGATGGAAATAATAATGAAACTTTTATTGGATGGGCCTATTTTTTAATATCTAAGCAATAACAATTAGGGAGTTTTGTTCATAGAATCAAAAAAATCTGCGTTGTTCTTTGTGTTTTTAAGTTTTGAGATTATAAACTCTATTCCATCCATGGTGCCCATGGGGCTTATTATTCTTCTTAAAACATTCATTTTAGAAAGTTCATCTTTTTGGAAAAGGAGTTCTTCTCTTCTGGTCCCAGATCTAGTTATGTCTAATGCTGGATAAATTCGCTTATCTGCAACTTTTCTATCAAGAATAAGTTCACAGTTTCCTGTTCCTTTGAACTCTTCAAAAATAACTTCATCCATTCTCGAACCTGTATCAACTAGTGCAGTTGATATAATAGTTAGCGAACCACCTTCTTCAATATTTCTAGCCGCACCAAAAAATCTCTTTGGTCTTTGAAGTGCATTAGCATCAACACCTCCAGTTAAAACTTTTCCAGAACTTGGTATAACGGCGTTGTAAGCTCTTCCTAATCTTGTAATAGAATCTAATAAGATCACGACGTCTTTTTTGTGCTCAACCAATCTTTTTGCCTTTTCAATAACCATTTCTGCTACAGCGACATGACGCGATGCAGGCTCATCAAAAGTGGAGCTCACAACTTCTCCTTTTACAGATCTTTGCATATCAGTTACTTCTTCTGGTCTCTCATCAATTAATAAAACCATCAAATAACACTCTGGATGGTTGGTGGTAATAGACTGAGCAATATTTTGTAAAATTATAGTTTTACCAGCTCGTGGAGGAGATACAATTAAAGCTCTTTGACCTTTACCAATCGGACTAACAAGATCTATTAATCTCGCAGTGTTGTCAGGTTTTTTTTCCACCGTTTCGGTTTCAATTTCTAGAGTTATTCTTTGGTCTGGATATAATGGAGTTAAATTATCAAAAGCAATCTTGTTTCTTACTTTAGCTGGATCTTCAAAATTAATTTTAGTTACCTGAAGCATAGCAAAGTATCTTTCAGCATCTTTCGGGGATCTGATTTCACCTTCTACTGTATCCCCTGTTCTAAGACCAAATCTCCTAATTTGACTTGGGCCAACATAAATGTCGTCAGGGCCTGGGAGGTAATTTGACTCGATGGCTCTTAAAAAACCGAAACCATCTGGTAATAGTTCTAAAACACCTTGGCCAGTAATTTGTTCGTTTTTTTCGGCTACTTTTTTTAATATAGCAAAAAGGATTTCTTGTTTTCTTAATGTGCTTGGATTTTCAATGCCGTGCTTTTCAGCTTCAGCAATAAGTTCTGCCGGGTTACGTTTTTTTAGCTCTTGAAGGTTCATAGGATTGTTAGAAAGATGAGATGTGTGTAATAAATATAAATGTTTTTAATAAGATTTCAAGTACTATAATGGCTTGAAGACAACAATAAATATAATACCAATTAGCAACAAAGTAGGTACTTCATTTATTATCCTGTAAAATTTAGGGGAATATCTACTGTTATTTTTACTAAAATCATTTAGACAATATAACAAGAAAAAATGATAAGCGGTTAAGAGCGATACCATTAAAAGTTTCAATTGAAGCCATAAATAAATAAGATTTTCCGTGCCTAAAGAGTAAATTAACAAAACACCAAAAAGCCAAGATAAAATCATAGCTGGGTTCATAATATAAAAAAAAAGTCTTTTCTCCATCAGCTTAAAAGTTTCTTCTTTGTCTAGGTTATCAACTGTCTCAGCATGATAAACAAATATTCTAGGTAAATAAAGAAGGCCTGCCATCCAGGAAATTACTGAAATTAAATGAAGGGACTTAAATAAAAGATAATAATTCATTTTTAAATATTCTGTAATCTTGGGCATTTTTTAAATTTTTTAAGACACCTTAAGGATGACGTAAAAAGATCACCATTACTAGCTTTAAGAATACTGGATTTTAAAGAATTAATAAAGTCTTGGTTAACGGTAACTGCAGGAACACGAATATAATCTTTAGATCCATTTTCCACGGCTAATTTTTTATATTCAATATCCAGCTCTACCAAAGTTTCTGAGTGCTCAGAAACAAAAGCTACCGGGACTACTACTATAATTTTTTGCTTAATTGCTTCTTGTTTAATAATTGTTTCTGTGGACGGGCCTATCCATTTTAGCGGTCCTACACGACTTTGATAGCTTAAAATATAATTCAAATTAGTTATTGATAATTTTTTAACCAAGTGATTGACGGTATTTTCAACTTGCCACTGATAAGGATCACCCTGTTTGATTTTATTTTCTGGCAAACCGTGCGCTGAAAAAACCAAAGTAGTTTCGGATAATTTATTTAAGTTAATTTTCTCTTTTATCAAATTAGCATATGATAAAATAAAATCTTTATCAGTTGGATAGCAACAGATAGTCTTAGTATCAACATTAAGTTTTTCTTTCTTGCAAATTTTCATCCATTCTTTTATTGATGAACCCGAGGTAGCATTTGAATACTGAGGATAAAGTGGAAGTAATATAATTTGATCGGGATTAAATTTCTTAACTTTCTTAACTACTTCTGCTGCTCTTGGATTCCAACAACGCATTACTATAAAACATCTGTATTCATCGTTTTCATGTTTTAGAGTTTTTTCTATTGCGTCTGCTTGACTTTGAGTTTCCTCTAGAATTGGTGATTTACCACCCATCTCAGCGTATATAGCTTTAGCTACGGGAGCTCTTCTTTTGGAGATAAACTTGGCCAAAGGATACCTTAGTATAGTTGGTAAACTAATTATTGCTGGATCATTAAATAAATTAAACAAAAAAGGTTGGACAGCATCAAGACTATCGGGTCCACCTAGGTTGAATAATATAATAGCTTTTTTCATTAAAAATTATTAACGTGCTCCACAACTTTTCTTAAAATCTCTGGATTGGTTTCTGGAAGTAAACCATGACCAAGGTTAAAAACGTACGGGTGTCCCTTAAAATTATTCAAGTACCTATCCACCTCGTATAATATCTCATCTTCTTTTTTAAATAAAACTTTAGGGTCTAAACCACCCTGCAAACAATAACTGCTCAGGTTATTTACAGCCCACACTGGATCTATTTCATAATCTAAACTTAAACAGTTAGGTTTAACATGGTTTGCAAATTCTAAGTAATTTTTTTTTATACCTCGTGGAAAACAAATAACAGGTATTTTTTTTTCTTTACAAAAGTCTACAATTTTTTTATTTGGGGCAAAACAAAAGTCAAATAACTTTTCGTCAGGTAATAAGCCAGCCCAAGAATCAAATATTTGTATAGTATCAGCACCGGCTTTAATTTGCTCGTAAACATGGGCACATAGGTAATCATTAATTTTATTCAAAACGATCTTAATTTCTGGCTCTAATTTGATTAACTTAGCTATGTCAATTTGGTTTTTATTTTTTTTTAAACCAAACATATAGATAATAAGCGTCCACGGCGCACCAATAAATGCTATTAAAGATTTTTCTTTTTTTAAGTTATTTCTGGTTGTTGTAATTGCTTTGTATACTGGATCTAATTTATCTATAAAACTGACTTTATTGTTCTTTAGAAAAATATCTAAATTAAACAAAGATAGTATAGGACCTTTATCTTTTTCAAATTTTACTTCTTGACCAAGAGCAAACGGTACCATTAGAATGTCTGAAAAAATTATTGCAGCATCTAAATTATATCTTTTTAAAGGTTGTAAAGTAATTTCAGAGCTTAATTTACTATTCAAACAAAGTTTAATAAAATTTTTATTATGAGATCTAATTTCTCGAAATTCAGGAAGATAACGTCCTGCTTGTCTCATAAACCAAACTGGAACACAAGATGGATCTTTGTTTAGAATACAGTTTGTTAATTTAGTCATTAATATAATAATATTTTTAAAAGTAAATTATTTGATATAGGTCGTGTTAATTAGTGAAATAACTATTTATACATAGTTTTTAACAATTTGTCCCACGGACTAACAAAAGAAAAAGTGCACTGGCTACTAAAACCTGAAATTATCAAGAGATTAAGAAAAAATTATCGTTTATTATTAACAGCTAATAAGAGATTGAAAACATGTTAACTATTGTGGAAGAATTTTTTAATTAAAAATCTCAAATGTATAACAACAGGTTATAATAATTTTATTAACAGGTTTACCTATGGGACATAAATACCAAATTAATTTAATTTCTGATTCTACAGGTGAAACACTGGACAGAATATTTCTTGCTCTTAAGTCCCAATTTTTAAATTTTGATTGTGAAAAAAAAGAACATGTTTTTATCAGAACTGAGCAGCACTTTAATAAAATCATAAAAGGATGTGAAAGAGAAAAAAATGTCATAATTTTATACACTGTTGTTGAAACAAAAATGGATAAGTACATTATAAAAATTTGTAAAAAAAAAAAAATTCCTTGTTTCGGTATTTTAGGCAATTTAATATTAAATTTTTCAAGAACAATAAAACAAAAACCAAACTATAAACCTAGCGCTCAGCATGTTCTAGACGAAGTTTATTATAAAAAGATCGAAGCTTTGCAGTTTTCCATGGCACATGACGATGGAATGAAAATGGAAGATGTTGCAAGTGCAGACATTATCTTATTAGGTGTGAGCAGAACAAGTAAAACCCCTACATCGATTTATTTAGCCAACAGAGGGTATAAAACATTAAATATTCCCTTGGTAGCAGCACAAGAAATCCCCACTACTTTGAAAGACGATCCAGGTACATTTTGTGTTGTAGGCCTTATTGTAGAGGTAGATCGATTATCTGAAATTAGAAGCAATAGGTTAGAAATCATAAAAGGATTTAATACTCCTAACTATTCTAATTTAGAATTCGTACAAGAAGAAATTGAGGAGTCAAAAAAATTATTTAATAAATATAAATGGCCTGTTGTTGATGTAACAAGAAAATCTGTTGAGGAAACAGCTGCTACAATTATCAAAATTTTTGATATAAAAAAAAAGGAAAAAAATGAAAATAATCTTAGCATCTAAAAGTGAAGTTAGAAAAAAGATACTAGACAAGAATAATTTTGATTGTACAGTGGTCCCCTCATACATAGATGAAGACCAGGTTAAGGATTCTTTATTGTCCGCAGGAGCTAACCCTATGTTAGTTTCAAAAAATCTAGCAGAATTAAAATCTATAAAAGTTAGCAACAAATATCAGGATCAAATAGTTCTAGGCGCAGACAGTGTTATAAGTCTAAAAGATGAATTAATTAATAAGCCTAAAACAAGAGAAGAAGCTTTAACAATTCTAAAAAAATTAAATGGATCTTTGCACAGTCTAATAACCTCGGTATGTATTTCTAAAAATGGTGCTATGATTTGGAACTTTACGGACCAATCAGAGCTAAAAATGAAACAACTTACTGATGACGAACTCAAAAACTATCTAAAAAAAATTAAAACAGATACTTTGTTAGCTTATGGGGTTTATCAAATAGAGGCTGGAGGACTCGATCTTTTCGAATCTGTTAAGGGCGACAGAGATTCAATCATGGGCCTGCCTATTAAACAGATAATAGATTATATTAAAACATCAACATGATAGAAAAAAAATATGGCATTATCGGAAAGCCTTTGTCACATTCACTTTCACCATTGTTACACAACAGGTGGTTTAAAAAATATAACATTCGAGCAACTTATTCCTTAATAGAAACTGAAGAAGATAAAATCGAAGAAGTTATAAACAAAATTAAAAAAAAAGAACTACAAGGGATTAATGTAACAATACCCTACAAACAGGTAGTAATTCCTTATTTGGATTTATTAATAAATGACGCAAAGGAAACATCTTCTGTAAACACCATATATTTGAATGAAAATAATAAAGTTGTTGGTGAAAATACAGATGTTTATGGTTTTGATTGCTCATTTATTAAAAAGTTAAAAGAAAAAGATTTGGTAAAGAAAAATATTTTGATCCTAGGTGCAGGTGGGGTTACCCCTTCAATAATTCATGCACTAGTTAAAAAAAATATTAAAAAAATATCTATAAGCAACAGATCAATTGAAAAAGCTCAAATTATTAAGAAAAAATACCCATTCATTGAAATAGTTTTATGGGAAGATATTTACACAAAGACACAAAATGCGGACGTTATTATCAATAGTACATCTTTAGGTATGACGAATGGGAGTAATTTTAATCAAGTAATTAAAAAATTTAAAACAGAGATGATCTACTATGATGTTATTTACAGTCCTTTAGAGACAACAATGCTAAAGAATTTTAAAGAACAAAAAATTAAAACATATAATGGCTTAGAAATGTTTCTCTATCAGGGCCAAAAATCATTTTATTTATGGAACAAAATAAATCCAGATGTAGACGTAGAATTAAAAAAAATTATAACAAGTAATTTAAAATGAAAATTATAGGAATTACAGGATCTATTGCTTCAGGGAAAACAACTGTTGCTCATATAATGGCGGGTAAAAAATATCCCCTATTCAGTGCAGATATAATTGTGAAAAATCTTTACAAGAGAAAAAATTTTAATAAAATTCTTGAAAAAAAATTTAAACTAACTAGCAAAAAAAAAATTAAAAGCCAAATTAAATTAATTCTACAAAGAAGTAAAAGTAATCTCTTTAAACTAGAAAAAATTATCCATCCTTTTGTTAGAAAAGAAATGATAAGTTTTTTAAAAAAAAAAAATAAATTATTGTTTTTAGAGATACCACTATTGATAGAAAGTAAATTAAACATATATTTTGATGAACTAATCTTTGTTGGAGCAAATAAAAATTTAAGGCTAAAAAGATATATTAAAAAAAAAGGCGACAAAGAAACGTTCAGTTTATTAGACAAAAGACAATTATCTCCGGCCAAAAAAAAAATTATGTGTGATTATACAATTAACAATAATTATTCTTTAGCAATTTTAAAAAAAAATGTTAAGAATTTTATAAAAAGATATGAATGAAATTTTCTTAGACACAGAAACAACGGGTCTCTCAGTTAATGATAAACATAGAATAGTAGAGATTGCTTGCATTGAAACAAAGGACTTTACACCTACAAAAAGAATTTTTCATAAAATAATAAATCCTCAAAGAGATGTTCCAGAAGGAGCATTTAAAATTCATGGTTTTTCAACTGATTTTTTGAAGAATAAAGAAACTTTCAATGCTGTTGCTGATGAACTTCTGGAATTTATAAAAGATAAAAAAATTATAATACACAATGCATCATTTGATCTTGGATTTTTAAATTATCAACTAAAATTGATTAAGAAAAATGAGATCAAAAAGGATAACGTTATAGATAGCCTCCAGGTCGCGAGAGGAAAATTTCCTGGTACTTCTAATTCTTTGGATGCTCTGTGCAGAAGATTTAACATAGATTTATCTAGAAGAACTAAACACAATGCATTGTTAGATTGCGAACTTTTACGCGAGGTATATATTAATTTATTAGATGCAAAAGAACCAAAGCTAATTTTCTCAAACGAGAATTTAGAAACTAATCTGTTAAAAAGAAATAATATCAAAAAGGATTATTGCAAAATTGTTGTTGAACCTACTGATGAAGAACTCGAACTACATAAAGATTTTCTAAAAAAAGAGATGAAAAAAAATCATTATTGAATACTTCTTCTTTGGTAAAGCTCTTTAAAGTCAATACTTTCTTCAATTTTTATTTTATTAAATCCAGATTTCTCAAACAATAAAACAAATAAACTTCTTATTTCAGGATAAATTTCATTAGGAACTTTAATTAAAATAATTTCTTCTAAAGATTTTTTATTACTTAGTTCACCATCAATCTCAATAATAGCAGAAAAAATTATTTTAGTGTTTATCTTGTCGGTGTTGTCTGTATTAGGATTAAGTGAAAGGATTGTTTCAACCTCAATAATTTTATCTTTAAACTGATTACTTTTGATATCAATATTGACTTTGTAATTTGAAATATTTTTTTCTATTAAAAAGAAAGTTGTAGGATTAGGTATTTCAAATTTTAAATCTTTGATATATTTAGCTAATATTTTATAATTCATCTTTTTTTTTCTCTTCTTCAATTATTTCAGCGTCTATAACATCAACTTCATTTTTTAAATTATTTTTATATTTATTTTTCAGCCATAAGTTTATTATTATTTTTCTTGTAAACGGAAAGAGAAACAATAAACCAATCGTGTCAGAAATAAATCCTGGTAAAATTAATAAAATAGCTGCTATAGCAATTGTCGCGCCAGACAATATTTCATAAAAAGGGATTTTATTTTTATACAGGTTAACCATACCAGCTTTAATAGTGTTTAATCCTTCTACTTTTGCATAATAAATTCCAACAACTGCAGTGAAAAAGATTATTAATACTGTATTAAATGTGCCGATTTGTTGTCCAATTTTAATCATCACTGTAATTTCTAAAATTGGTAAGGCGATAATTGATAATAGAAGTGAGTTCATTTGGTTCTTACAAAATTATATTATTAATGTATATTTATCAAATAATGAGTAACAATTTTGGCTTTATAGACATAATTTTACTAGCAATGATTGCTGGTTTTATTATCTTACGTTTAAGAAATATTTTAGGTAAAAAAACTGGTCACGAAGGTAAGGCTACAGGTGCATTTGATGATAAAAATTACAATCAGTTTCAACCGCCAGTAAAAAATAAATCATTTATAAAAGAGAGTCTAGAAGATGATGAAAAAAAACAATTTTTAAAAGGAGCTGAAATTGCCTATGAAAATATTTTGATTTCCTTTGCTAAAGGCGAAAAAGAAAAACTTAAAAAACTTTTGACAAAAGATGTTTTTAAGAATTTTGAACAAGCGATTGATCATAGAAATAAAGAAAATATAAAATCAGAACTTACTTTTATTGGTTTTAAAGAATCTAAAGTAGAAAAATTTGAGAAAATAAAAGATGAATTTTTTTCTACTGTAAAAGTTGTTTGTGAAATCATATCAGTTAAAAAAGATAAAAATGAAGTTATTATTGAAGGTGATCCTGATAAAATTAAAACAGTAACTGATTATTGGAAATTTTCAAAAGATGCTTCAAGTAAAAATCCTAATTGGTTCCTGGCTGAAATTATTAGTAAGTGAAGAAAAAAGTAAATATTTCTGACACAGAAAAAGAACTATGGGAAGAATACCTAAAAGACCCTAAAGATCTTTATGATAAAGAAATAGAAAATAAAAAACAATTTAATCGAGCTGAAAGATATCGCTTCGATTTACATGGCTTCACTTTACTTGAAGCAAATGAAAAAGTTAGAAAATTAATAATTAATTGTCAGGAAAAAGACTTTAAAGAAATATTATTAATTACTGGCAAAGGTCTGCATTCAAGTACAGATCAGAATACATACGTATCAAAAGAGTTAAGTAAATTAAAATTTGCAGTTCCAGAGTACATTAAAACACAAAAAGATCTATCGGATAAAATAATTAGTATTGAACAGGCCCAAATTAAGGATGGAGGAGAAGGGGCTATTATTATTAAATTAAGAAAATTATAAAATAAACTTACTAAGATCTATATCTTTTGTTATATCACCGAGGTTTTCCTCAATATATTTTTTATTAATTATAATTTTTTCACCTGATCTATCCGAAGCTGTAAAGCTAATATCTTCTAAAACTTTTTCTAATAGTGTGTGTAGTCTCCTTGCTCCAATATTTTCAACCGATGAATTAACTTCAGCAGAAACTTTCGCCAATAAATCGATTCCATCATTTGTAAATTCTAATTCAACTTTTTCAGTTCTCAATAAAGCAACGTATTGTTTGACCAAACTATTATCAGGCTCTTTTAATATTCTTTTATAGTCTTCCTCTGTTAAAGCATTTAGTTCAACTCTTATTGGTAAACGGCCTTGAAGTTCCGGAAGAAGATCTGACGGTTTTGCTAATTGAAAGGCACCCGAGGCAATGAATAAAATATGGTCAGTTTTTACAGGGCCGTGTTTAGTGTTAACGACAGTGCCCTCAATTAAAGGGAGAAGATCTCTCTGTACACCCTCTCTTGAAACATCTCCACCTGTACTGTCGCCACGTGCTGAAATTTTGTCAATTTCATCCAAAAAAACTATTCCATTATCTTCTGTAGATTTTTTTGCTTCACTTATAATTTTATCTTGTTCAATCATTTTATCGGATTCCTGAGCTATTAAAATATCGTGTGATTCTTTAACGGTCATTTTCTTTTTTTTAGCTTTTTGGCCCGTTGCTTTTCCTAAAATTTCAGAAATGTTAATCATGCCTACATTACCACCAGGCATTCCCGGCATTTCAAAGCTTTGCATATTAGAGGGATTATCACTGACCTCTATCTCTATTTCATTATTATCAAGATCACCATCTCGTAATCTTTTTCTAAAACTTTCTTTTGTGGCAACACTTGCTTTGTTTCCAACCAATGCATTTAAAACCATTTCTTCTGCAGCTAATTGAGCTTTAACATAAACTTCTTTTCTTTTTTTTTCTTTTTCTAAAGTTATAGCTATTTCAATCAAGTCCCTTATAATTTGTTCAACGTCTCTTCCGACATATCCTACTTCAGTAAACCTTGTAGCTTCAACTTTAATAAAAGGTGCTTGAGCTAATTTTGACAATCTTCTAGAAATTTCAGTCTTACCTACTCCTGTTGGTCCAATCATTAAAATATTTTTTGGTAAAACTTCCTCTCGCATTTGATCATCAAGAGCCTGTCTCCTCCATCTATTACGTAGTGCTATTGCAACAGCTTTTTTAGCATTAGATTGACCGATAACATATCTATCAAGTTCTGAGACTATTTCTCTTGGAGACAAAGCACTTACTTTTGAGTTTTGTTTTTTTTTGTCTTCTTTGGGTAAATTTAATTTTGTAACTTTATTTGCTTCCTTCATAATTATATTTTCTCTACTGTAATATTACTATTAGTAAAAACACAAATATCAGATGCAATTTTAATTGCTCTTCTTGCAACCTCTTCAGCCGTAAGATTCATCTCAGTCAAAACTTTTGCTGCAGCTAACGCGTAGTTGCCTCCTGAACCTATTCCTATGATACCGTCCTCAGGTTCTAAGACATCTCCTGTTCCAGAAATAATATAACTATTTTCTTTGTCTGCCACAGCCATTAAAGCTTCTAATCTTCTTAAATATTTATCAGTACGCCAATCTTTAGCAAGCTCGACAGCTGCTCTTGGAAGGTTGCCTGCATGTTTCTCAAGTTTAGCTTCTAATCTCTCAAATAGGGTTAGCGCATCTGCAGTGGATCCCGCAAAACCTACTATCACATTATGCTTATCAATTTTTCTAACCTTTTTAGCTTTGCTTTTTAATATTGTGTTACCAAGACTAACTTGCCCATCTCCCGCGACCACGGTTTGATTGTCTTTTCTCAAAAGAACAATTGTAGTGCCATGCCATTTTTCATTAGTATCCATGACTCTTTAAGTGGCGATTAATTTTATTTCTTCAATAGTGACTTAGCATTTATTGATAAATTAGAAATTTCTCTATATATAATTGAATAAACTCTCTTTTATTTATGAGCAGAAAAGCGAAAATTGCCAGAAAGACAAAAGAAACCAGTATTGCTGTTGAGGTCAATATTGATGGTAAAGGTAAATATAAGATTCAAACAGGCATAGGTTTTCTAGACCATATGTTGGAACAGCTTTCTAAACATTCTTTGATTGATATCTCTGTGAAAGCCAAGGGAGACACTCATATTGACTTACATCATACAACAGAAGACACAGGAATAGCTATTGGTGAAGCCATCAGCAAAGCTGCTGGCAACCGCAAAGGAATCAAAAGGTATGCTCACGCATTAATACCAATGGACGAAACATTAACGCGTGTCGCTATAGATGTTTCAAATAGACCATACTTAATTTGGAAAGTTAATTTAAAGGTAGAAAAATTAGGAGAAATGGACACAGAGTTATTCAAGGAATGGTTCCAAGCTTTTTCACAATCAGCTGGAATTACTTTACACATAGAAAACATATATGGAGAAAATAGCCATCACAAAATTGAATCATGTTTTAAAGGTTTAGCTAGATCATTAAAAGACGCTTTCGAAATAGACAAAAGAATTAAATCGTCTATTCCCTCAACAAAAGGCAAACTTTAAAATAAATGTTACTTACAGTTGTTGATTACGGCGTTGGCAATTTGAGATCAATCGCCAAGTCAATAGAAAAAGCTAACTCAGAAATTAATTTCAATTATTCTGTGAAAATTAGTTCAGATATTAGTGACATCAAGAGAGCAGACAAATTAGTCTTACCTGGGCAAGGATCTTTTAAAGCATGTAGAGAAGGCATAAAAAACATCAAAGGTTTGGATGAGGAACTAAACGAAAGTGTTCTAAATAAAAAAAAACCAATTTATGGTATTTGTGCTGGAATGCAATTATTTGGAACTACTGGTTATGAAGAAGAAGAAACTGCAGGACTTAATTGGATTAAAGGTAATGTTGTCAAAATAAACCCAGGATTACCTGATTTAAAGATACCACACATGGGTTGGAACGAATTAGATATAAAAAAAACTTCAAAGGTGTTTAAAAATATTGACAACAAAAGCCACGCTTATTTTATTCACAGTTATGAGTTTTTACCTGAAGATAAATCATTAGTCTCCATTTCTGTTAATTATGGAAAGGATATGGTGGCCGCTGTATGCTACGAAAATATTTTCGGATCACAATTTCACCCGGAAAAAAGTCAAGAAACTGGCATAATAATACTTAGTAATTTTTTAAGAATATGAAAATTTTTCCAGCAATAGATTTAAAAAACGGCAAGTGTGTAAGACTCACAAAGGGTGATTTTAAAAGTGAAAAAATTTATAATGAAAACCCTATTGAACAAGCAGAAATTTTTAGTAACGCAGGCTTTAAATATTTACATATTATTGATTTAGATGGAGCATTACAGGGCAGTTTAATTAATCTAGAAGTTATAAAAGAAATTGTTAAAAAATTTAATTTTAAAGTAGAAATTGGTGGAGGGATTCGATCTGAAGATAGTATTAATCAATTATTGGATATAGGAGCTGATAAAATTATTTTAGGAACTGCAGCAATTAAAGATATTTTTTTTTTAGAGACTTGCTGCAAAAAATATTCTGGAAATATTGCTTTGTCATTAGATGTAAGAAAAAATTACATAGCTACTTCTGGATGGAAAAACCAAACGGAAATCAATATTTTTGACTTCTTGAAAACAGTAAAAGATTTCGGCGTAGCTAGATTAATTTTTACAGATATTGATAGAGACGGAACAAATACAGGACCAAATTTAGTGGATAGCTATAAAATTGCTGATAGATTTAATATGCCAGTGATAATATCAGGAGGAATAAGTTCTATGCATGATATCAAAAAAATTATTAGTGATAATAAAAAGATTGAAGGAATAATAGTAGGCAAGGCAATATATGAAAACAGAGTAAAGATGGAAGAATTAAGTAAAATTAATTAATGTTAAAAAATAGAATTATACCTTGTTTGGATGTTAACAATGGAAGAGTTGTTAAAGGAATAAATTTCATTAATTTAAAAGATGCTGGCGATCCTGTAGAGCAAGCAGAGTACTATAGTAAGTGTGGAGCTGATGAAATTTGCTTTTTAGACATTACAGCGACTCAGGAAGATAGAAGTATAATTATCGACATAGTAAACAAAACTGCAGAGAAGTGTTTTGTGCCTCTGACAGTTGGCGGAGGTATAAAATCAATTCAACATATACGAGATTTACTTCTTGCTGGTGCGGATAAAGTTTCAATAAATTCTGCAGCAGTTAACGATATTAGTTTTGTGAAAGAAGCATCAAGAAAATTTGGAACTCAGTGTTTGGTTGTTGCCGTCGATGCAAAAAAAATTTCAGAAAATAAGTGGGAAATTTATACTCATGGTGGAAGAAATAAAACGGGTGTAGACGCAATTGATTTTGCTCTACAAGCTGAGCAAAATGGAGCTGGAGAAATTCTTTTAACTTCAATGGATAAAGATGGAACAAAAACTGGTTACGACATAGAGCTATTAAGAAGTGTAACAAGCAAAATAAATATTCCAGTTATAGCCTCAGGTGGTGTAGGAAATCTAGAACATTTATATCAAGGTATAAAAAAAGGCGGAGCAAGTGCAGTTTTAGCAGCATCTATATTTCATTACGGAGAGCAAACTATTCAACAAGCAAAAGAATATTTGGCATCTAAAGATGTTCCAGTTAGAATTAAACAATGAGTAATTTTTTACTAGAATTGGCCAAAACTATTAAATCTAGAAAAGCTGAAGATGTAAAAATATCATACACTTCTCTTTTATTGTCAAAAGGGTTTGGTGAATGTCTGGATAAGTTTAAAGAAGAAAGTGAAGAGTTTTCTGAAGCTATAAAAAATAATAATAATATTATTCACGAATCTGCGGATGTAATTTATCATTTTTTGGTCACTCTTGAATCAAGGGGCATTAACATTATTGATGTTATACAAGAATTGGAAAAAAGAAAAAAAAAGTCCGGTCACGAAGAGAAAAAAAATAGAATAAAATGAAATATGATAAAAATAATATCTTTGCTAAAATTTTAAGAGGAGAGATACCTTGTAATAAAGTTTATGAAAATGAATATGTATTATCTTTTTACGATATAAATCCAAAAAAAAAAATTCATATTTTAGTAATTCCTAAAGGGGAATACATTGACCTAGATCATTTCAATGCGACGGCCTCAGAGAAAGAAATAATAGAGTTTACTAAATCTATTACTCATATTACGAAAATGTTGAAGATTTCAAGTAATGAAAATGGTTACCGCGTGCTTACAAACATTGGAAAAGATGGAGGGCAAGAGGTGCCTCATTTACATCACCATATTTTTGGTGGCGAAGCAGTCGGTAAAATGGTTGTTTAGTTTATTAGATGCCTAAAGTTCAAAGATTTTTTTTAGAACTAAGAAAAAAAACAAAACAAAATCAATCAATTATATTTCCAAAAAATGTTAAAATTTATATAGAAAATAAAAAAAATATAAATATAAATAAATTTTTTTATCGGCAGATAGGCAAAGATCATTTTTGGAGAGACAGGCTTTTGTGGTCAGACAAAGAATGGGAAAAGTATATAAATAATAAAAATCTAGAAACAGGAATTATGAAATTTGACGGTGAGTTAATTGGATTTTATGAGCAAGAATTTCACCAAACTAGAAACGAAATTGAATTGATACAAATGGGTATTTTAAAAGAATATCAGAGTAAAAAATTTGGTTCATTTCTATTGAAGCACATAATTAAGCAAGCTTTTAATAAAAACATAGAAAGATTAAGGGTACACACTTGCAGTTTAGACCATAGACACGCTTTAGATAATTACCTATCCAAAGGGTTTAGGGTGTTTAAAGAAGAGACAATTACTTTTAATTTCTAATTAATAGTTGGAATTTCAAAAAAATTATTATTAATTTCTGTATTTACTGTTTGAATCTTTAATGTAAAATAAATTTCGTTCTGAAACTCATCTTTTATTTTCCAACCTTTTAGATTGTAATCTTTTTTGCCAAAAATAACTGTAATATTTTTTCCATTTTTATCTAAATAAATTAAATTAATATTATCATTTATTTCTAATTCAGAATCTCTGACCAACCCAATTAAAGTGTTTTTGTTTAGAATTTTAATAAATGGAGACTTTGAAACAGGATAGTAATAAATTTTATCATATTTTTTTTGTATAATTACCAATGTGTTATTATTGATTATAATTTCTTTTTGTTTTTCATCAACGTAGTTGCATTTAAGCTTATTATCAAAAACAAGAAAACATGTTCCTGTTTCTAATTTTGCTTGGGTAGTTTGTTCAAAATTAAAAGACAAATTATTAATTTGCAGCAATCGATTTATAATTAATTGTCTTTCACCCGCATGTAAATCTGAAGAATAATAAAAAAAAATACCAAAAAACAAAACAATTCTTAAAAACAAAATTTATAAAACCTCTCTTTTACCAACATGGTTTGCTTTACTAACAAGACCTTTTTCCTCCATCATATCGATAATTCTTGCAGCTCTATTATAACCAATTTGTAATTTTCTTTGTAAAAAACTTGTTGAAGCTTTACCTTCTTTTTTTATAATATCTAAGGCTTGATTATAAAGTTCGTCAGTATCATCACTAGATGCATAATCGAAACCATCCTTTTTGTCATTAACTGTAATTTCGTCAATGTAGTCAGGTTCTCCTTGTGCCCTTAAAACATTTGTAATTTTCGCAATTTCTTTTTCAGAAACGTAAGGTCCATGTATTCTTATTATTCTATTTGCAGAGGACATAAACAACATATCTCCATTACCCAAAAGTTGTTCTGCCCCTTGCTCGCCTAAAATTGTTCTACTGTCTATTTTAGAACTTACTCTAAAGGATATTCTTGTAGGAAAATTTGCTTTAATAGTTCCGGTAATAACATCTACACTAGGTCTTTGTGTCGCCATTATAATATGAATACCTGCAGCTCTCGCCATCTGTGAAAGTTTTTGAATATAATTTTCTATTTCCTTACCAGCGACGAGCATTAGATCTGACATCTCATCAACAACAACAACAATATATGGCATTTTAAGCCTATGCTTGGCATTGTAACCGTCGATGTTTCTCACACCATCTTTGCTCATTAATTTATAACGACTATTCATTTCTCTAACTGTCCATCCCAAAGCAGATGCTGCCTTTTTTGAATCAGTAATAACAGGACTTAGTAAATGAGGGATTCCTTCATAAGCAGAAAGTTCCAACATTTTAGGATCAATTAAAATAAACTTACAAAGATCAGGACTTAGCCTGTAAAGAAGAGAAACAATAATTGTATTAATACAAACAGATTTACCGGAACCAGTTGTACCTGCTATTAAAAGATGAGGCATTGAAGTTAAATCGGCAACAATTGGCATGCCCGATATACTCTTCCCTATAGCGATAGGCAGTTTAATTTCTTTTTTATGAAATTTTTCATGCCCAACTATTTCTTTCAAATAGACACTTTCCCGTGTGTCATTTGGTATTTCTATACCGATAGTGTTTTTCCCAGGTATTGTAGAAACACGGGCTGATGTAGAACTAGTATTCCTGGCAAGATCATCTGATAAATTAATAATTTTTGATACCTTAACGCCTGGAGCAGGCTCAAACTCGTACAAACTAACAACAGGAC
>Ga0307995_1001074_pt1 | contig 17431 bp, 11 predicted proteins | sample EllFjometagen262_FD_203132 | JGI IMG/M metagenome (GOLD analysis project Ga0307995, IMG submission 203132) | Marine microbial communities from Ellis Fjord, Antarctic Ocean - #262 | ecosystem: Environmental > Aquatic > Marine > Unclassified | place: Southern Ocean | collected 2014-11-02
ATGCCTAATAATACTGCTGGTACATCCGGACAAGTACTTACTTCGGCAGGTACTGGAGCAGTTCCTACATGGGTAACACCGGCTGTTACTATAACAGAAGTAGCTGATGAATTCAGTGCCACAGTATCTCAAACAGCTTTTACCTTAGCGCAAATTCCTTCAGTGAATAGCAAGGTGAAAATGTATGTCAATGGAATTAGAATCAGTAATACTGCTTACACTATAAGTGGAGCGACATTAACTTATAATCCTGCTAATAATGGAACTTATGCTTTAAGTTCTACTGATAGAATTCAGTTTGATTATTTTTATTAATAGTTCATTATAATAAAGTTTAAAATCTTGTAGGGCTTTTTTAGTCATACAAGATTTTATATAAGCAGTAAAACGGTTTTTTTAAATAATATAACAACGCTCAGAGATGAAAACAACACAACTAAATAAAATTATTAAATCTTGTACGTTTACAGTGTTTCTTTTAGCAATGAGTTTAAATTCATTTGCGCAATTAAGTGATTTACACTATTTACCACCATTAAAACAATATACAAATAATGCTTCTTTTAATCATCAAAGCATTTATCTTTCTACTCCGGTAACTACTGCATTTACAGTTGATGTTTTTCTAGGTAGCAGTACAACCCCATTTACGACATTAACGGTATCTAAAGCTAGTAGCGCAGTTTATACGTTAGCAAATGGTGGTGATAATGATATTACGCTGTTAACTGCAGCAAAAACAGGAATTGTTCAAAGTGCTTCAGGGTTGAGGTTTCAATCTTCTGGAGGTCAAAAATTTTATGTAAACTGGAGAGGGAAATCAAACGCTCAAGCTTCCTCATTAACTTCAAAAGGAAGGGCAGCATTAGGAACAAGCTTTAAATGGGGAGGGGTTCCTAATTTAGGACTCGATTTTGGGGCTGGTTATAATGCCGCTTTAGGAATTATGGCTACTGAGGATGGAACTACTGTTGAAATATTTGGATACAACCCTAATTCTACTTTTAGGTTGGGTGCTAATGCAGCAGGAATTACAGCAGATGCCTTAACGATTACATTAAATGCAGGCCAAACCTATGTTTTAGAAGCTCCTTTTAATGCTTCATCGGCTAATAGAGATGGTTGGTTAGGAGCATCTATCACTTCAACTAAGAATATAGCGGTTAATATTGGGGAAATGTTATTTCAAACAAACCCAACTTCAGGTATTGGCCAAGATGCAGGTATGGATCAAATTATACCAGAAAATACCTTAGGAAAAGAATATGTATTTGTAAGAGGAAATGGAGTAGATGCCTTAGAAACACCAGTGATTATAGCAACACGAAACGACACAAAAATATATGTTAATGGCGCTGTTACACCTATTGCAACTTTAAATAATGGAGAGTATTATGTTATTCCCGGAACGAATTATTCCTCATCTTCTACAACGAACTCTGTTCCTGGAGCAAATATGTATGTGTTTACTTCTCACGAAGCCTATGCATTTCAAGCTCTCGCAGGATCTGCAGCTCAGAACACGGGAGATATTAACTTTATTGCTCCAGTAAATTGCTTGTTGAGTAGCGCTGTTGATTATATCCCTACTATTACTAATATGGCCGGAATGACTATAAATGGAGGAGTAACAATTGTCGCTTCAACAGCAATTGCTGATGCAGATATTATTGTAAAACATCAAGGCGGTCAAGTGAGCACTGCCACTTTAATTGCTGCAAAGACAGCTTTAGCGGGTAATCCTAATTGGAAAACCTATTATATTTCTGGATTAACAGGCGATGTTTCTGTTGCTGCCAATGGTCCAATTGCTGTTGGTTTTTTTGGATTTAGCGGTTTTGCAGGTTCGTCAGGTTATTTTTCTGGTTTTGAAACCATACCTACACTAAACGTTACTGTAGTGGGTGATGGTTGTTTGCCTAGTAGTATTTTAACTGCGACACCTGGCTTTACATCTTATGCGTGGTATAATAATGGAGTTTTAATAACAGGCGAAACGGGTAATACTTATACACCTTCTGCTGCAGGGAATTTTACTGTTGTAGTATCTAATGGTTCGTGTACTTATGAGTCTGCTGGGCAAAATGTATACGATTGTAATCCTGAACTTGTTTTAGAGGTAACGACTGATAATACTATTATTGCTAGTGCTAGTACTGTTGTATTTACGGTTAAAGCCAAATATTTAGATTATAATAACGTCTCTAATCTTGTAATTACAAATGTGCTACCTACTAATGTCGTAACGTATGTAAGTGCCAGTGCATCCTATGGTACATGGAATGCAGCAGATAAAACGTGGAGCATAGGTACGATGTATCCTGGTGAAGAACACATATTAACAGTTACCTGTACTGTAAAAACTGTTGCAGCACCAACAAATGGAACCTACACCATTTCTAGTACACAAAATTTTATTGGAACAGAAACCAATACAGTACCAGATCACCTAACCGAAACTATAACAGCGGTTGCGCTATTAATAGACCCTAATTTAAGTGATTTTAGTATACCAACAAAAACGGTTATTGCGGGTGATTTTACAATTACACCACCGGTAACATTAAGTACTGGACTAATCAGTTATACGAGTAGTAATCCAAATGTAGCGACTGTTTCTGGTTCAATAATTTCAGTAATTAGTCGGGGAACTACATTAATAACCGCTTCTCAGGCTGCGGATAATAATTATTTTTCTAGTTCTATTTCATCTTTATTAACGGTTACTAGTGCCCCCTTTGCTACCACATGGCAAACCGATGCAAGTACCAATGTTACCATTCCTTTAACAGGTAGTGGTTATGATTTTTCTATTAATTGGGGCGATGGCACTATTGAAACTAAAACAGGTTCTCCAGGAAATATCACCCATACCTATGCTACCGCTGGTGTAAAAACGGTAAGCATTACTCCAAATATTACTACAGGATTTCCTAGAATTTATGTGAATAATTTTGGAAATAGAAATTTATTAAAAACTGTAGAAAGTTGGGGTGATGGTATTTGGGGAACCTCTGTAGAAAAATCTTTTTATAACGCAGCTAATTTAGAAATAAATGCAACAGACACCCCTAATTTTAGCCAAACAACTAATTTTAAGCAAATGTTTAGTAATTGTAGTTCTTTAACAGGAAACAATGGCTTTAGTAATTGGACGTTAAATACCAATGCGGGGGCTTCTATTTCTTTTGAAAGTATGTTTTACAGAGCTACAGCTTTTAATGGTACTATCTCTAATTGGGATGTATCAAAGGTAACTAACATGAGTAGTATGTTTGTTGTGGCAAGCAGTTTTAACCAAGACTTAAGTAATTGGGATGTATCTAGCGTTACCAATATGAGTTATATGTTTCATTCGAGTCCTTTTAATTCTCCATTAAATTGGGGTGTAAATACTGGAAACGTAACCTCTATGGTTGGGATGTTTCATAGCAATGGTTCTTTTAACCAAGACATTAGTGGTTGGGATGTGTCAAGTGTTACAAATATGTATCAAATGTTTTACAGAGCTGGTTTTAACAGCGATTTAAACTCTTGGGACGTGTCTAGTTTAACAAATGCAGGATATATGTTTCAAGAGAATAGCGTTTTTAATGGTACTGTTTCTAATTGGCAATTTACTACAGATGCTAGTAAAAACATTAGTATGACAAATATGTTTAAATCAGCGAGAGCTTTTAACCAAAATATTAGCGGTTGGGATGTAACCCGAGTTACTAATATGTCTAATATGTTTAATGGAGCTAGTGTTTTTAATACACCACTAAATTGGGGTGTAAAAACAGGAAACGTAACCAATATGGTTGGGATGTTTGGTAATACTGTCTTTAATCAAGATATTAGTGGTTGGGATGTGTCAAAGGTAACAAATATGAGTAGTATGTTTTACAGAGCTACAACTTTTAATGGTACTATCTCTAATTGGGATGTATCAAAGGTAACTAACATGAGTAGTATGTTTGTTGTGGCAAGCAGTTTTAACCAAGACTTAAGTAATTGGGATGTATCTAGCGTTACCGATATGAGTTATATGTTTCATTCGAGTCCTTTTAATTCTCCGTTAAATTGGGGTGTAAATACTGGAAACGTAACCTCTATGGCTGGGATGTTTCATAGCAATGGTTCTTTTAACCAAGACATTAGTGGCTGGGATGTGTCAAGTGTTACAAATATGTATCAAATGTTTTACAGAGCTGGTTTTAACAGCGATTTAAACTCTTGGGACGTATCTAGTTTAACAAATGCAGGATATATGTTTCAAGAGAATAGCGTTTTTAATGGTACTGTTTCTAATTGGCAATTTACTACAGATGCTAGTAAAAACATTAGTATGGCAAATATGTTTAAATCAGCGAGTGCTTTTAACCAAAATATTAGTGGTTGGGATGTAACCCGAGTTACTAATATGTCTAACATGTTTAATGGAGTTTCTTTGTTTAATCAAGATATAAGTAGTTGGAATATTTCAAACGTAACGAACCTTACTAACTTTTTATATGGTGGACAATTATCTAGTGCAAATTATAATGCTTTATTATTAGGTTGGTCTACTTTAGATGCAGGAGAAACACTAATTCCTCTAAATTTAAATGCCCATTTTGGTAGTAGTATTTACACGAATGCATCCGGTGTTGTTACAGCAAGAAATACCGAATTAATAGGGACTAAAAACTGGACGATTACAGATGGCGGACTGTACCCAACCTTTACCAATTTTAACAACTATGTAAAAACCTATTTTGATGGTTCATTTACCATCACCGACCCAACAAGTACAAGTACTGGAGCATTTACGTATACAAGTGATAATGCGGCCATAGCAACCATTAGTGGAAATACCGTTACTATTACTGGTGCGGGTACTGCTAATATAACCGCAACGCAAGCAGCAGATGCAACGTATTCTAGTGGTAGCTCAGCAGTATCTTTAACGGTAAGTAGCGTCTCTGTAGTTGATAAATATGGTAGGGTCTCTACCACAAGTGTTTATTATGTAAACAAAAACGGAAGTATTGGAGGTAATGACGCAATAGATTTAAATGGTAAAAAAGTATTGACAAAAGCACCTGCCGTTGGAGATTTTAGAGATGGAGGAATTGTTTTTTGGGTAGATGGTAGTGGAGGTGGATTAGTAGTTTCTGCAGTAAACCAAAGTACCAGTGCTGAGTGGGGTTGTTATGGTACAGCTATTACTGGAGCAAGTGGAACTGCTATAGGTACAGGCGCACAAAACACTGTTGATATAGAAGCTGATTGCAGCACAGTAGGGACTGCAGCTGATATTTGTGCAAACCTTACATTGAATGGGTATACCGACTGGTTTTTACCGAGTAAGCTTGAATTGCTAGAAATATATAACAATAGAGTAAGTATTAATGCTACAAGTGCAAATAATGCAGGAACTAGTCTTGGAACAGCTATCTATTGGAGTAGCACGGAATACACTAGTTCCCGTGCGTTCTACTGTAATTTCAATGGTCCAGTTACGAGTACCAAAGCTAAAATTAACGATCCCTTGTCAGTTCGTGCAGTTAGGGCTTTTTAACGACTAGCATTGAGCGTAGTCGTAGCGCATGGCTATGGAGTTATAATAATCCAGGTGGCGCAGTGGGTTGGCCGATAATGTATCATTCAGTTGGTTTTACATATGGTGTGCATTGGTTTGCTAATATAGGACTTGGCAGGATATATGGTGCTCCAAGAGATGATTGGTTTTCTACTTGCGATGGGTTTATTACTACAAGTGCTAGTTGTAGTCAATCGTGGTGGGGAACATTAATTTCTAACCACAATGCTTTTAATCCTGTGCCTTGGATATCTGTTGTAGATAGTGGAGCAAACAATCCAAACCCTAAAATTATTTGGTATTGGGTAAGATAATACCGTTTTAATAGTTTTTCCTTGTTAAGGAAGATGCTCTTTTCGATTGATAATACCCAGTTTATACATTTTTTCATTGTTTTTACCACTCATTAATGAAATGCCTTTTAGGTTAGGAGCAATTACAATACCTGCTCAGCGATCACTACGAGTGCGACCTTATCAGGTTGTATAGTTTGTACAGAAACACCGTTAGCAGAACAATCTTTTCCGGTTTCAGGCACTAATTTTACAAATTAAGTCCAAAAGTTGTGGGGTTTTTAGATAGGCATACATCTTTGAGCGTCTAAAAAGCTAGCATTCTATGTTTCTAACGCCTCTAAATTGGACTTTAAAGAAGACTTGAAATAGTCTTATTATTCTCATTATTAAATAAATACCTTATTTCGTTAAAAACTTTAAGGTTTTGTGAATAAGTATCACCTTGAATAACTAACAAAGAACACTAGTTTTACAAAACAGAAAAGCCTTAAAGATGGTGCTTTAAGACTTTTTTAAAACGGTAACACTAAAAGAAGTGTGTAGTTTCATTTTCGAACTATAAAATTACACTATTCTTTTAGCTTACCAAAATATTTTACAAATATTTTTAAGCAGTCCACCAAACTGCATTTGGTAAAAAACATGACTTAATTTTTTTCGTATAAACTCCTGTAGGTATTTTACATACAAACAGTTATCCTACATAAAGACGTATGTGGTATTGGCAAACTATTGCCGAGTTTTAAAAGCGCGTTAAAAGAGGTTTTTGTATTGCTGCCTCTTTAAAAGCAATGCATTTTAAAATGAATAGCATGTCCATTAAATATAAAACAATCCCGAGGAAAAATCCTCAAGATATTACAGCACCTGCAAAATATTATGCAGCAGTAACCGCAAACGGAAGCGTAGATTTCGAAACCTTAGCAGAAATGATTTCTGAGCAATCTGCGCTTTCAGAAACCGATTGTTTGGCAGTCTTAGACAGGCTAGAAACCAATATTGTGAGAGAGTTGAGACAAGGCCGAATTGTACGCTTGGGTAAATTGGGTAATTTTCAAGTAAGTTTAAGCTCTACCGGTTTTGAAACCGAAGAAGAAGTATCTATAGATAGTATTACCAATACACGTATTTTATTTAGACCCGCTAAAAAGTTACGAACGTTGTTAAAGAATTTAACCTTTAGCAGAACGACATAATTTATTAGATCGTTACTTATTTTATTCGTAAAACCTCAATAACAGTTGTTATTGAGGTTTTTTTTGTCTAAAAACAGCCAAGTTGCATCAGTACGCAACTTTTATCGCGTCAAGGTGCAATGTAAACTGCACCTTGATGCAACTTTAACTGCGTCTCGAGGCAGTACGAACTGACTACTAAAGGGAAAATCACCCTATTTTACCCTTGTTTTTGTGAAATAAATAGTAAAATCACCTTGTAATTAGGGTGAAATATTGACAAAAAGTGCTTCTTTTTAGGCTTTTTTTAAGCCTCTTTCTCCTTTAGATGTGCAGCAATAATTTTCTGAATGTCTCTATTATCTTTTTTTGGTTCTACAAAAAATTGATAATCTTCAGGGTTTTCTAATTGTTGAGATTGATGTGTATCGACGTAACCAATACCTTGGTAAATTCCATCTAAAATTAGTGCAAAACCAACTTCATCTTTGGTTCTTCCTTTTTCTTTGAGGACTAAACCCTCCGTTCCAATTCCTACAGATTTTATTGCTTTTCTAACACGGATATTATAATCCTCTACCGCTTCTTTATCACAACAAATACCTTTGCATTCTTTCAATTGATACTGAGAGCAGCTAGAAATATTAGTTTGTAAGTGACAGTATTTTGGACACAATTCAAATTCTTTGCACAACGTTTCTAAATGAGTTTTGCATTCGGCAACAGAATAGTATTTCATGATTGCATTTGGAACTTGTTTTAAGCGATTGTACGCCAAATGAATGATTCCTTTTTGATCTTCGTACGAAAACAAGCCAATAGTTTCTCCTGCTCTTTTTTTAGTCTCATTAAATTTTGGGGAAACAGCTGTTATTTCTGATGATGCTAATAATAAAGTTAACAATTCGCTACCTGTTTTTGTGTAAGAAATGTCGGCAGTTTCTAAACACATGGTTTGGACTGTTTTCTTTTTGTCATAAAAATGACTGATAACACGTTGTTTTATATTGTTTGCTTTTCCAATATAAATAATTTCCTTAGCTAAATTTTTAAAGTAATAAATACCAAATGTTTCGGGTAAATTATCAACGACTGTTTTATCTAAAAGAGGAGGTAAGGTTGCTGGTTTAGACTTCGGATTTAAAAAAGAATTGATCGTGAAATTATTATCTCTTAAAATTAATCTTCGAAACAGTTCTGTAGTTGCTTCGGCATCACCTTTTGCTCTGTGTCTTCCATTAATAGGTATGTTCTCGGAAGTACAAATAGTACCTAAACTATAAGAAGGTAAACCCGGAATTATCTTTCGTGATAAACGAACTGTACAAAGTTTTTCGCGTTTAAAATCGAATCCTAGGTTTTTAAATTCTTCGTGGATAATGTTGTAATCGAAGTTTACATTATGCGCTACAAAAATGGTGTTTTTAGTAAGTTCCTGAACCTTTTTTGCGATTTCATAAAACTTGGGCGCATTTTTGACCATCGCATTTGTAATACCTGTAAGATTGGTAATAAATGGAGGGATACTTTGCTCAGGATTTACCAAAGAAGTAAACTCATTAAGCACCGTTTTTCCGTCAAAAACAAAAATGGATATTTCGGTTATTTTAGAACCTTTATATCCATTTCCTGTGGTTTCTATGTCAACTACGGTATACAATATCTATTCTATGATATTTTTTAAGTCTGCAATAGTTGCTGTTGGATCTTCTGATCCAAAAACATAACTTCCTGCAACTAAAACATTTGCTCCTGCTTCAATTAAAGCGCTTGCATTTTTGTCTGTAACTCCACCATCAATTTCTATCTGACAATCAGATTCTGTGAAATCTATTAAATGTCTTAACTGGCTTACTTTTTTATAGGTGTTTTCAATAAAAGATTGTCCGCCAAAACCAGGATTTACACTCATGATACAAACCAAGTCTAAATCGGCAATTACATCTTCTAAAACGGCAATTGGTGTATGAGGGTTTAAAGCAACTCCGGCTTTCATTCCTGTTGCTTTTATCGCTTGAATTGTTCTATGTAAATGTGTACAAGCTTCATAATGTACCGTTAAAATGTTAGCACCTAAATCTGCAAATGTTTGAATGTATTGATCAGGATTTACAATCATTAAATGTACATCAATTGTTTTTTTAGCGTGTTTCGTTATCGCTTTTAAAACTGGCATTCCAAAAGAAATATTAGGAACAAAAACGCCATCCATAATATCAATATGAAACCAATCGGCTTCACTATTGTTTACCATTTCGATGTCTCTTTGTAAATTGGCGAAATCTGCCGCTAAAATTGAAGGTGCAATTAAATTACTCATTAGTTTGTTGTTGTGTTGTTATTTTATGTTGCAAAGATAATTAATTCGTTATTGTAAGAAAGAATGAAGTGGTAAAATTTTAATAGTTGGCAGTATTCAGTCTCAGTCAAGGTTTACAGTTTAACATATTAATGTACCTATGTGTTAAGCGGTTTTTTTAAGAAAAGTATAAGATTTGTTTTAAATATAAATTGAAGGAGTAATATCGATTTAACTTTATAATGTCGTAACAATTAAAATTCAAAATGTCTTCCTGAGCTTGTCGAAGGATGTTAAGTACTCAAAAAAGTCTTCGACAAGCTCAGACAGACAATCGTTAGCATAATTGTAATCTGTTTTTATTTAAGTACCCTACCATTTATGATGCGTCTTTAGCTAATTAAATAGGTATTGCTACGAGGAACAAATAAATCTGTATGTTTATGTTATCTCTTTTTCTTTTCCATTGATGAAAAGAAACAAAAATCTAGACTGATTTTAATTTTTTTGAATTCTACATTGTATTCCACTATCGCATCCAGACCACTGCGTTCTTTGGATGTTTGCCGTTTTATCCAATTTGAATTCTTACAAAGATTAAAAATAGGTCGTTAAAAAAAACTCCCGAAAATGAATTCGAGAGTTTTTTGTAAAAATATTCATACTTTAGTATGAGTGAGATACCTAAAATGGTCTGGGACCATTATCCAAGGTAAGTCATTAAAATTTTAGATCTAGACGTATGTTTTAATCTTCTAATTGCTTTTTCTTTAATTTGACGAACACGCTCACGAGTTAAATCGAAAGTTTCACCAATTTCTTCTAAAGTCATTGGTTGGTGTTCACCTAATCCAAAATATAATTTGACAACATCAGCTTCACGTGGAGTTAGAGTTTCTAATGCTCTGTTAATCTCAATTCGTAAAGATTCATGTAATAAAACTCTATCAGGATTTGGAGATTCTCCAGAATTTAATACATCGTATAAATTAGAATCTTCACCTTCAATTAAAGGTGCATCCATAGATACGTGACGTCCAGAATTCTTCATAGATTCTTTTACGTCATTAACAGTCATGTCTAATTTCTTAGCAATTTCTTCAGCACTTGGAGGGCGCTCATTTTCTTGCTCTAAGAAAGCGTACATTTTGTTAATTTTATTGATAGAACCAATTTTATTTAACGGTAAACGTACAATTCTAGATTGTTCTGCTAAAGCTTGTAAGATCGATTGACGAATCCACCAAACAGCATATGATATAAATTTAAAACCTCTAGTTTCATCAAAACGTTTTGCTGCTTTAATTAAACCTAAGTTTCCTTCGTTTATTAAATCGGGTAATGTTAATCCTTGATTTTGATATTGTTTTGCAACAGATACAACAAATCTTAAATTGGCTTTCGTTAATTTCTCTAATGCTCTTTGATCACCAGCTTTAATAAGTTGCGCTAATTCTACTTCTTCATCAGCAGTAATTAAATCTACTTTTCCAATTTCTTGTAAATATTTGTCTAGGGATGCAGTTTCTCTATTCGTAACCTGCTTGGTAATTTTAAGTTGTCTCATCTAATTCTCTATATCTTTTCAAGGGATTCATATAATTACTACACCTCTTTATACGTAAGAACTTTTATGAATGTTACAAAAATTTTAAATTTTTCTTAAAAGAGACAAATAGCGTGTCTAATATGTGTGATCTATCACAAAAAAAAGAGAGCGTTAAAAACGCTCTCTTTTTTTTATACTATTGATTTATGGCTTAAAATAAGCCATGAATTTGCGAATCAATTCTATCGATGATATAACCCAAATCTTCTTGATTCGTAACAAAATCTAAATTATCAACATCAATTACGAGTAATTTTCCTTTTTTGTAAGTAGAAATCCAAGCTTCATAGCGTTCATTTAATCTACTTAAATAGTCAATACTAATCGAATTTTCGTACTCTCTGCCGCGTTTATGAATTTGTCCAACTAAAGTAGAAATGTCTGCTCTTAAGTAGATTAATAAATCTGGAGGAGAAACCAAGTTTTCCATCAAATTAAATAAAGAGCTGTAATTATTATAATCTCTATTGGTCATTAAACCCATTGCGTGTAAATTTGGCGCAAAAATATGAGCGTCTTCATAAATGGTTCTGTCTTGTATAATGTTTTTGCCAGATTCCCTTAATTCTAAGATTTGACGAAAACGACTATTTAAAAAATAAACTTGTAAGTTAAAAGACCAACGCTCCATTTCTGCATAAAAATCATCCAAGTAGGGATTTTCATCTACAGATTCGTAATGTGGGTTCCATTTATAATGTTTGGCTAATAGTTTGGTTAGTGTGGTTTTACCAGCACCAATATTTCCTGCAATTGCAACGTGCATATTTTAAATATTCTAAAATTAAAAGTAATGATAAAGGTAGTAAAAAATATAGTTAGTATAATGACTAACAAATTAATTTATAACCAAAACCTCGAATATTTATAATTTGAATATTTGTGTCTTTTTTTAGCTTTTTTCTGAGCTTACTTATAAAAACATCCATACTCCTTGCGTTAAAGAAATCATCACTTCCCCAAAGTTTGTTTAGAATAAAAGTTCTATCTAAAATTTCATTTTTCTGCTGAAATAGATAAAAAAGAAGTTGAGCTTCTCTATGCGTAAGTTGTTCTATTTGTGATGAATTCTCTAGGGTTTGCTTGGTTAAATTAAAGGAGTAGCTTCCTATTTTAATCGCGTCAACATTGGTTTTAGTTTCTATTCTATTTAGCAAAGATTTAATTCTTACGATTAATTCTTCCATAGAAAAAGGCTTTTTCAGATAATCATTTCCTCCATGGTTAAAACCTTCTAAAACATCACTTGTTTGCGATTTTGCGGTTAAAAAAATGATCGGAATTTTTTTATTTTCTAAACGTATTTCTTTCGCCAAAGTAAATCCGTCTTTTTTAGGCATCATTACATCTAAGACTAGAATATCAGGATTCTCTTTTTTGTAAACCTCAAAAGCTTCTTCGCCATTTTCTGTATGAAAAACAGTAAAGCCTCTAGTTTCTAAACTCTCTTTTACAATCATTCCTAAACTCGCTTCATCCTCAGCTAATAATACTTTTATCTTACTCATTAGGAATGCTTATTTTAAAAATAGTTTTGCTTTTATCTGATGAAAGTACAATTGTTCCTTCATGTTTTTCGATGATTTTTTTACAGTAATATAATCCAATTCCGAATCCTTTTACATCATGTGTATTTCCTTTTGGAACTCGATAAAACTTATCAAAAATCTTTTCTTGTTGATTTTTTTCAATACCATTTCCGTCATCTGCAATTGTGATTTCAGTTGCTTTTAAAATTGAATTGATATTGATTTCTATTTGATTTCCTCCGTATTTTACAGCATTGTCAATTAAATTAGAAACTGCATTTTCAAAATGAAAAACATCAATATTTACATAAACAGGTTGCAAGTTTGTAGAGAAAATTAGTTCTTTTTTATGAGTTAAGAGTTGATGTTTGTTTACCAACCTTTCTGTCAATTCAACAATATCAATGGTTTCCTTTTTTAAGAGTAGTTGTTCACTATCTAATGTGGCGGTTTCTAATAATTTTTCAACCATTTGATGTAGTTTTTTTAATTGAATAGCTGACACCGAAAGATATTTTTTCGTCTTTTCTGTGTCTTCTAAAACATTAAACTTCTCGATGGCTTCGATCGCTGTTGAAATGGTCGCAATCGGTGTTTTAAATTCATGCGTAATATTGCTGATTAAATCGTTTTTAATAGCAGCTAATTCCTTTTGTTGATTGATGATTTTCAACAAATAAAACAGACAAGAAATAATTAAAAGCGATAATAAAAGTGATAAGAATATACCAAAAGAACTTCTTTTTAAAGCCTCATAGCTAGAGTTGATATAGAGTAGTTTAAACGCTTCATCTTTTTTTAAATAGGTAGATTTCGAAAAGACACTTTTTAATTTTGTTTTAGAAAATAATGTATCTGTTGAAGCATGAAAAATAGTATCATTTTTTATATGATTAAAAACAAAATGAATGGGTATTTTTTTCTTGTCAAGCTGATTTTTTATCAAAGAATCTAATTGTTGATATTCTATTTCATTTGATGTTATTGAAATGAAAAGGGGTTTTAAACTTTTAATTAACTTTAAGCTATCAGCAGATTTTTGTCCTTTAAAATATTTGATTTCTGAGTGGTTATTAAGCTTTCGGTTTTTAGAGCCCTCGATATATATATTATTTTTTTCAGAGATTTCTTTGGCGAAATTTTTTAAAATGGAATCTGTTTTTTTAGCATCATTTTTGTCATCAGTAGTAAATAAAATATTGGTAATTTTAAATTTTGGTTCTATTGAACAAGTATCTTTTTTGATAAGAGATTTAAATTTTTGAAATTCCTTAGAATGTTTAAAAATAGAATCCTCATTATTGCTACTAAAATTAATAATGGTTGTAATTTCGTCCTTCGCTAATGTTGCATAATATTCTTCTACAGCATTGTCTAAACTTAACTGAATTTCATTCGCAATTCGGACTTTGTTTTCTTCGTAATTTTTATAATTCCAATAGAATTGCACACTAATAGTCGCTATAATAGTCGCTGTTATTAAGTAAAAAAGCCATTGGTATTTTTTGGTATTCATACTTCAAAGGTAGTTCGTTAATATTATAAAACGAGTTGGTTAACACACGTTAACACTCATTAACTATATAAATACTAATTCTGTTAGATATTTGTAGTGTTAAAAACAAAAATAAATGAAAACAATTATTACAACACTTGCATTATTTATGGTAGCAACTATAAATGCGCAAAATTTTTCAGGAAAAGCTATTTATAAAACCCACAGAAAAGTGGATTTAAAAATAGGAGGAGAGAAGAGTACAATGTCAGAATCACAACAAAAACAAATGGAGGCTCAAATGAAAAAGATGTTTCAAAAAACATTTATTCTCAGCTTTTCAAAAGATGAATCTATTTATAAAGAAGATGTGAAATTAAATGATCCCAAACCACAAGTTGGAGGGATGAATATAATGGTTTTTGGAAATAGGGGTGGAACAGATGTGTACTTCAAAAATATTAAAGAAAAAAGATATGTTAATAAATTAGAAGTAATGGGAAAACGTTTTTTAATTAAAGATACAATCCCCAATTTTAAATGGGAACTATCTAGTGAAACAAAAAACATTGGGAAATATACGTGCTATAAAGCCACTTTTTCTAGAGAAGAAGATCAAAACCATTTAAGCATGGAGAGTGGAGAAGCTAAAGAAACCAAGAAGAAAGTTACGATTGTTACTACAGCTTGGTATACAACAGAAGTACCTGTAAGTAATGGCCCTAAAGAGTTTGGTGGTTTACCTGGTTTGATTTTAGAACTAAAAGAAGGTGAATTAACAATTGTTTGTACAGAGATTGTTTTAAATTCTTCAGGTAAAATTTTAATTCAAGAACCAAAAAAAGGGAAAGAAATTTCTGAAATTAAATACAAAGAGATAATGGACAAGAAAACCAAAGAAATGATGGAAAGATTTCGGTCTAAAAGAGGAGGAAGTGGTGATCATATTGAAATAAGAATAGGAGGATAAAATTAAATAGAGGTCTATCTTGTTTACTTTTTTTAAGAATAGATTAAACTTTTATGTTTTTTTTAAGTCTTATATAAGAATTTTAAAAGTATTTTTGAATAGAAATTAAACAAAAAACAATGAAATCATTATTTACACTTTTATTAGCATTTTTAACTGTTGCAACATTTGCTCAAAAAAAATTTCAAGGAAAAGCAACATATATGTCTAAAACTACTATGGACATGAGTCGATTTGGTGATAAAATGAGCGAGCAACAAAAGAAACAAATGATGGCTCGTTTTAAGAATTATTTAGAAAAAACCTTCACGCTAAATTTTAATAAAACAGAATCATCTTTTAAAGAGAATGTAAAATTAGATGCTCCCGGAACAGCTGGTCGTAGATGGGGAAATAGTAACGGCCAAGGCTCAATATATAAGAACCTTAAAAATAAAGAAATGATTGAAGATGTTGAGCAGTTTAGCAAACGTTTTTTGGTTGTGGAACCAATGGATCAACCAAAGTGGGAGATGGGCACAGAAACAAAGAAGATTGGTCAATATACTTGCTACAAAGCAACGATGGAAAAAGTAGATAATAAAGTTGATTGGGGAAGTATGTTTAGCCGAAGAGGAAACAATAAAAAGAAAGATTCTACAAAGACAGTAGACACAAAGGAAGCTGTAAAAATGATTTTTGTTACTGCTTGGTACACTCCCCAAATCCCTGTAAGCTCTGGTCCAGAAACTTATTTTGGCTTACCAGGTTTAATTTTAGAAATAAATGAAGGAAGAACAACAATGTTGTGTACAGAAATTGTCTTAAATCCATCAGAAACAATAGATATAAAAAAACCAACAAAAGGTAAAGAAGTTAATAGAGAAGATTACAATAAGATTGTAAAAGAGAAAACGGAAGAAATTAGAGAACAATTTAAAAGCAGAGGAGGTCGTGGTGGTCGAAGAAATTAAACAGTCTAATTCAGCTTAACCAACAATAATATATTATATGAAAAAAATTATACTTATTGCCATTTTTATGGTGTCTTGGGTTTCAACTGCTCAAATTAATTTAAGAGGTGTTGTTAAAGATTCAATTGGTAATCCTCTAGAAATGGCAAACGTAATTGCTTTAGATACCGTTGCTAAAAGAATTGCTTCTTATGGTTTTACAGATGCTCAAGGAAATTTTAAATTGGATCTTAAAAAAAATACAGTTTACAACATTAAAATTAGCTACATAGGTTTTAAGGGAATTAGTAAATTTATGATGACAAAGGAAACGAACATTTCTAACATTTATACAATGCTCGAAGATAATATGTTAGACGGTATTAGTATCGTTTCTAAAATGCCAGTAACTATAAAAGGAGATACTATAATTTACAATGCAGATTCTTTTAAAAATGGTTCTGAAAGAAAATTAGAAGATGTATTAAAAAAATTGCCTGGAGTAGAAATAAATGATGCAGGTGAAATTGAAGTTGAAGGAAAAGTCGTTGAAAAAATAATGGTAGATGGTAAAGAATTTTTTAGTGGCGATACAAAACTAGCGACAAAAAATATTCCTTCGAATGCAGTAGATAAAATTCAGGTATTAAGAAACTATTCAAATGTAGGTCAATTAAGTGGCGTTCAAAATAATCAAGATAGAGTTGCGATAAATATCAAACTAAAAGAAGGTAAAAAGAATTTTTGGTTTGGAGATGTTACTGCTGGCGCAGGAAATTCGGCCGATGAAGGGTTGTATCTTTTTCAGCCCAAATTATTTTATTACACACCAAAATATACGATTAATGTTATTGGAGATGTAAATAATATTGGAGACGTTGTATTAAGTAGAAACGATCTGAGAAATTTTGGCGGAGGATTTCGTAGTCAGAGTCCATCAAACGGAACAAACATAAATCTTGGAAATGCAGGTATCGGTTTTTTAAATGCCAGCGCAAGAAATGCAAATAAAATTGAAACTAAATTATCGGCATTAAATTTTAGTTATTCTCCTAATAAAAAATTAGATTTAAGTGGTTTCTTAATTTGGTCTAGTAATAATAACGGACAAAGAAATATTAATTCCATAGATTATATTGACTCAAGTACTCCAGACGATTTTGTTGATAATAGAACAGACCAAACAAGTAACTCGGGTTTATTTCGATTTAGTTCAGTTTACAAAAAAGACTTTAGTAATCAATTAAATTATGATGTAACGGGTCGTTTTTCTAATGAGTTTAGAACGGATGCCGTAAATTCAAGAGTTTTAGGTACTATTTCTGAAAGAGAAAGTGCAACTCCATTTAAAATCAATCAAAATTTAAGCTATTTTTATACAGCAAGCGAAAAAAGTATTTTTGCTTTAGAAGTAAAGCACTTATTGCAAGATGAAGATCCTTTTTATGTAGCTTCTTTAGAAAATGATCCAAATAATAACAACCCTGCAAATGATCCTGATTTCGAAGAACTTGAAGATGGTTTTGATGATGCAGCGTTCACTTTGGGTTTAGATAGAAG
>Ga0307995_1001083_pt1 | contig 17375 bp, 16 predicted proteins | sample EllFjometagen262_FD_203132 | JGI IMG/M metagenome (GOLD analysis project Ga0307995, IMG submission 203132) | Marine microbial communities from Ellis Fjord, Antarctic Ocean - #262 | ecosystem: Environmental > Aquatic > Marine > Unclassified | place: Southern Ocean | collected 2014-11-02
CTTAAGTTTTTTTCAAAAGTACGCTCTGCCCCAACTGATTTTGGGATACGTTGAGGCTTAACGGGGCTGTTATGAATCCCCCTAACCACATTATAGTAGTGTATTCCTGTCTTTCCAAAATGTTTGGTTAGAAAAGGCTCTGTTTGAGCCTTTAAGTCTGACCCTGTATAAACACCCATGCCATACATTTTAATCTTGGTCTTTTTACCAACCCCATGAAATTTCTTTACATCAAGGTTTTCCAAAAAAGAAATCACCTCCTCTGGAGGAATAGTTTTTTGTCCATCAGGTTTGTGCCAATCACTTGCCGTTTTGGCTAAAAATTTATTGATCGAAATTCCTGCAGATGCTGTAAGTCCAGTTTTATTTTTGATTTTTTTGCGAATTTCTTCAGCAATCAGAGTTGCGGAGGGATAATTAGAGACATCTAAGAATGCTTCATCTAATGACAGAGGCTCAACTAGTTCGGTATATTCAAGAAAAATATTTCGTATTTGCTCAGAGATTTGTTTATAACGATCAAAACGAGTGGGAGCAAAAATTAATTGAGGACAAAGTTGTTTAGCTAAAGCTCCACTCATTGCGCTTCGGACACCAAACTTTCTAGCTTCGTAACTAGCTGCAGCAATAACTCCACGGGAACCTCCACCGCCTACTGCAAGTGCTTTTTCTCTCCACTTGGGATGATCCAACTGTTCAACAGAAGCAAAAAAAGCATCCATGTCCACATGAATTATTTTTCGATTATTATCGAAGGGTTCCACACTTAACGTTTAGAAATAAATTAATCCTCTTTTATTCTGTCAAAGCTATATTCACGCTGAATTTCACATACTCGTATACTTTTTCCTTACCATAGCGCTGTACCAAAAGATGTTGGGCATTGTTTTTCCATTTTTTGATGTCTGCCTCTGTTTTCCAATAACTTATTGTTACTCCTCTACCTGAATCTTCACGGTAACTTTCAATTCCTAAATATCATGATATATCTTGAACTTTTTCGAGCATTTGATTCGAAAAATCATGGTATTTAAAATCATTAAGATCAGTTAATTTACTGAAAAATATTACAGCAAAGTATTTCGGTTTCATTCGTCTTTGTAGATTTTTACTGTTAAATTTCCTTCGGCATCCATATGTGCACGATACATTCCCAAGGTGTTCATTTCCATTGCAACATTTCCCTGTTGGTCAATTCCAACAATTCCCCCGTCTCCACCTAATTGAGCTACTTTATCGTGAATCACTGTTCGGGCTGCTTCCTGAATACTAAGTCCTTTGTATTCCATCAATGCAGAAATATCATATGCTACTACCGAACGAATAAAAAATTCTCCCCAACCGGTTGCAGAAATTGCACAAGTAGCGTTGTTGGCGTAGGTTCCAGCTCCAATAATTGGAGCATCTCCTATTCGATTCCATTTTTTATTGGTCATTCCTCCTGTAGATGTACCAGCAGCTAAATTTCCTTTTAAATCTAATGCAACACAACCAACAGTTCCATAGCGTTGTTGTTTTAAAAACACTTCTTCAATATTTGAAGTAAGTTCTTTCTTTTTAGCCTCACTTTCCTGCACACGCTTAAGTGCATTAATTCGACGTTTAGTGTAAAAATATTCTGGGGAAACTATTTCAAGTCCTTGCTCTGCGGCAAAGATATCTGCTCCTTTACCAGATAACATTACGTGAGGAGAATTTTCCATCACTTTAATTGCTGCTGAAATAGGATGTTTTATTGTCCTAACCCCTGCGATTGCTCCTGCATCTAAATTAGATCCATCCATGAAAGATGCGTCTAATTCTATCGTTCCTTCTGAATTAAGAACAGCTCCTTTACCTGAATTAAACAAAGGAGAATCCTCCATTACGTGAATAGTTTTTTCAACTGCTTCTTTACTACTCCCTCCATTTTTTAAAATTGTGTGCCCTACTTCAATTGCTTGAGCTAAAACACTTCTGTATCCAGCTTCTTGTTCAGGTGTCATATTAGCTCTTAAAATAGTTCCTGCTCCTCCGTGAATTACTATTCCAAAAGTAGGCTTGTCAATCGTTTCTTTTTGAATAGCTTGCTGACAACTTAATGCTAATAAAAAGATAAGTAAAAGAATTTTCTTCATTATAAATTTAAATTGTATTAAAGTTAATTTTTTATATCTAAAATTAAGTGCTTCGTTAAATCTTTTCCTAAAATGCATCAAGTTCAATAACAGTTAGTGAAAATGGAGTATTTTTATAAAAAATTATCTTATGTATGCAATTTTAAAAACCATTCACTCTTATTGGGCATTCTTAGTCCTTTTCATCTTAATCATAGCTGTCTTTAATGCTTTTATAGGACGATTTTCAACTAGAAAATTTAGATCTAAAGATTTGAGAATCAGTCTTTTTGGGCTTATTTTTTCTCATATTCAATTAGCTATTGGTCTAGTGCTGTACTTTGTAACTCCTTGGTTCAATCAATGGTCAGAATTAGGTATGGGGGTAATGAAAAATGCTGAAAGCAGATTATACCTTGTTGAACATCCTATTGCCAATATTTTAGCAATTATATTAATTACTATGGGTTGGTCTATGCACAAAAGACAATCAGATTCATCTAAAAAGTTTTTACGTATTGCTTTGTTTTATAGTCTTGGATTGTTGCTTCTCTTGAGTAGAATTCCTTGGAGTACTTGGATTTAAAATTATAGATTAGATCTCTATTGAAATCATTTAAACCACTTAGCGTTATCGCTCCAAAAGTTTCCGTTGCAGTATTAGGAAGTGGAAGTTGGGCAACTGCATTAGTCAAAATTCTAACAGATAGTAGGGTTCATGTTCATTGGTATGTTCGAAATCCTCAACAAGCTCAAATCATAAAAACTACTTTTAAAAATCCTAGTTACTTAACTTCTGTAAAATTTAGACCTCGGAAAATAACGATAAGTACTGACATCAATGAAGTAGTTTCTTGCTGTGATTGGATTATTTTAGCTATTCCATCCGTGTTTTTAGTAAGTGAGTTAAAACGAATCAATCAACCTATTGATGAAAAAATTATTGTTTCAGGAATAAAAGGAATTCTTCCAGAGAGTAAACTTATTGTTGGAGATCATTTAAACCAATATTTTAAGCTTCCTTGGGAACAATTTATTGTTATTTCGGGTCCTTCACACGCTGAAGAAGTAGCTTTAGAACGACTATCCTATCTTACTTTATCCTCTGAAAATAGAGTAAATTCTGAGCTTCTTCAACAAATGATGAACACATCATACCTTAAAATTAAAATTTCAAAAGATGTGATTGGATCGGAATACGCTGCCACACTAAAAAACATTTATGCAGTTGCTTCGGGTATTGCTCATGGTCTAAATTACGGAGATAATTTTCAGAGTGTTTTAATCAGTAACTCCATTCGTGAAATGAAGCGCTTTATTAAAAAAGTAAGTCCTATTAAACGAAATATTAATGAAACAGCATATTTAGGCGACTTATTGGTTACTTCATATTCTATTTTTAGTAGAAACCGAAGGTTTGGAAATATGATTGGAAGGGGATATTCAGTAAAAAACACTCAATTGGAAATGAACATGATTGCTGAAGGATATTACGCTACGGCATCCATTTATAATCTGAGTAAATCTTTAGGGGTAAGAACACCTATTATAGATGCTGTTTATGAGGTCTTATACAAACAGAAAAATTCAAAAAAAAGTTTTAATCGTTTAACTAAAAAGCTAGATTAAAGAGTTCCCTTAAATTGTTTTAAAAATCGCACATCATTTTCAAAAAATAGTCGAATATCACTAATTTGATATAATAACATTGCAATACGCTCAATCCCCATTCCGAAGGCAAATCCGGAATATTCATTAGGATCAATGCCACAGTTTTCAAGCACATTAGGATCTACCATTCCACATCCCATAATTTCGAGCCACCCTGTACCTTTAGTAATTCGATGGTCCACTTCTGTTTCTAATCCCCAATAAATATCTACTTCAGCACTTGGTTCAGTAAAAGGAAAATAAGAAGGACGTAAACGAATTTTAGAATTTCCGAAAAGGGATTCAGTAAAATATTGAAGCGTTTGTTTTAAATCAGCAAAGGACACATCTTTTGCAATATATAAACCCTCAACTTGATGAAAAATACAATGCGCGCGGGAGGAGATTGCTTCGTTTCTAAAAACTCGCCCGGGAGATATAGTTCGAATTGGTGGTTGATTTTTTTCCATATATCTTACTTGTACAGATGAAGTGTGAGTTCTTAATAAAATATCTGGATCAGTTTGAATGAAAAAAGTATCCTGCATGTCTCGAGCAGGATGATATTCGGGAAGATTTAATGCTGTGAAATTATGCCAATCATCTTCTATTTCTGGGCCCTCAGAAATAGAAAAACCGATTTGAGTAAAAATATCAATAATTCGATTTTTTACAATTGAAATTGGATGACGATTTCCTGTGTGGATTGGGAAAGGTGTCCTACTGAAGTCATTTTTAGTTTTTACCTCTCCTTTGAGTTTCTGTTGTGTCTGGAGTACTTTAACTTTTTCACTAACAGCATTTTTTAGAATGTTGAGTTCTTGTCCAAAATCCTTCTTTTCCTCAGCAGGAACTTCTCTGAAAGCAGCAAATAAACCATTCAGTATTCCTTTTTTACCAGAATAGCTTAAACGAAACTCTTCAATGACCTGTGCTTCAGTGCTTGAAAAATTTTTTACTTGCTCTAAATGTTTTTTTACTCGATCTATCATAATACAAAAATAAAGTAGTTTTATGAAATTACACCTCGCTTAACAAAGTAATCTACTATTGCCCCCTTAATTAAAATACTTTATTCACCGAATTTTAAAAAAAGTTGGGATTCTAAAACTTCGGAATGAGGCCATCCAATATAATCAAACCTATAATGTATATAGGGTTCTAAAATAGTGCAAATTCCAATATGGATGATGTAATTTTCCAAGCTCTTGTAAACCAATTAAATATAAAATACCCTCAACTTCTAAACCTTCACCCTGGAAAACTTTTCAGTTAGTACTTGAGTGAGTTTTCTCACATACTCAAAAATATTATTTATCTTATCTGAAAATACATTTTTTTATTATAAATCTAAAAGTCTTTTACTTTTAAAAAACAGTATTTTAGTATTATGAATGCATTTGACGTAATTTTTTTTGTTGCTCTAGCTTATGGTCTTATTCGAGGACTAATTAAAGGCTTTGTAGTTGAAGTCTCTGGAATGATTGCACTTATTTTAGGTGTTTTTGGTGCTTTTAAATTTTCGTCTCTTTTGGGAAACTTCCTAATTGATTATGTTAATTGGGAACCTAAAATCATTCAAATCGTAAGTTTTATTTTACTTTTTATTGGTATTATTTATTGTATTTCTTTATTAGCTAAAATGCTCACCAAAGCATTACAAATTGTTGCGCTTGGACTTTTAAATCGCTTTGCAGGAGGGCTTTTTGGTGTCTTAAAATGGATAACTATTCTATGTGTCTTTACTTTGATATATAAAGAAGTAAACACTATTGTTACACTTATGCCTAAAACAGTTTTAAAAGAATCTATTTTCTATCCGTTTCTCTCAGATCTTGGTTCGATTTTATTTGATTGGGTTTTAAACAACGAAACCATTCAAAATCAGACAATTATTTAAAAATTAATTATTTAAACTTCTTAAAGTTGCATTTTTAACCCATCCCTCTGAACCATTAGCAATTCTAATTTTTTGCCATTCATCAAGAACGTCTAATAATTGAACTTTGGTTCCTTCATGAAGATTAAATTCGATTTCTCCTCGTTGATTAGGTTCAGACCATATATCGGTTTTCTTAGAAAACAAAATAGCGTATTCTGTATTTTTATCTTGTTGATCTATAGAGAAAGTGATACCAAGACTTCCTGAAAAAAATACCAAAGAAAGGAGAGATAAAAAGAAAAAAGAACGCTTTAATCTAGGAGTGCCTAAAAATAAATAGCCTAAAAACAAAAGTGTAAAAATCCATATCAGAACCAATGTAACTTTAGACCAAGCTTCAAGACTCCACAAAGAAAATAACTGATTTTGAATTACTGCTAACTGAGATTTAGGCAAAGGCTCAATAGAATCAATGGTCATGTTTTGGGCAAAAGCACTATTAATTTGTATATCATCATCATCAGGTGCTAATTGTTTTGCTTTTTCGTAATAATAAATACTTTCCGCGACCTTGTTTAATCGGTAATAGGCATTTCCTAAATTAAAATAAAGCGCCGCGCTATGTTGTCCAGTGTTGAGCGTTTGTTGATATAGTGAAACTGCTTTCTTGTAATCTCCTTCATTGTATGCAGCGTTTCCATTTTCAAAAAGAGGTTTCACAGAAGCCTGTCCGAAAACAACAAAAGCGTTAAGTATTAAGAGCAGTAAAATCCATTTTTCTTTTAAAATCGTTAAGTATTTTCTTTTTATCATTCCCTTTATAACTGTCTGTCTATGGCTGCAATAACACTACTTGCCTTTTCATAATCTTTTTGAATACTAACTGATGATCCTGGCGCATATCTCGCAAGCTCACAGTTTTCAAGAACAGAAACAAAATCCATGGCAACTTGCTGATCAACATTTTTATCATTTAACAAGCGTTCGATTTTGTACTTACTCAATTCTGTAGTTTCAATTTTTAGTTTTGCTTTTAAATAATTATGCAATGCCCGCTCTAATGCTTCGTAAAAAACCACTTGATTGTTGAAGGCTTTTTTAGCTGAACTTAAATATTTCTTTGCCAATTTTTGTGCAAGTCTTTGCTTAACATTTGAGCTGTCTTGTGATTTTTCTAAAACAAACCGTTTTATCGCATATCCTATTAATAGAATGATTAAAGGAATAAATGACAAAATCCAAAAACTTGAAGTCTTCCAAAAAGATAGTGATTTAATAGACTCTAATTTTGTGTCTAATTGAATAAACCGAAAGGTATCATCTAGAGGCCGAGCTAGTTTTTTTGAAGTTCTCTCCTTTTTAGTCAAACTGCCAGCCGAAGGTCCTTCGTAAACGTCTATCAATAAATCCTGAGAACGTAACGTTTTGTAGTTTGAAGTTTTAGGGTCAAAAAAAGAAAATTCAATTGGTGGAATAGGATATTTTCCTTGGTATTGAGGAACAATAGTATAGACATCTTCTACAGATCCTTGCATTCCAGAAAGTGATATTTTTACATTTTCTGAATGTTCTGGGTCATAAACTTCAAGAGTGTTAGGAACATTAATTTCAGGAAGATTAAAAAGTTTTAAATTTCCTTTTCCATTAACTTTTATTTTGGCTTGAAAGGATTCCGATGCTTTTAGAGCATCTTTATCTAAAATAACATCAAAATCAAACTGACCTACTGCTCCTGAAAAATTAACAGGTTTATTTGCTTCTGGAAGACCTTTTACATTAATGGTTTTGCGCCCCACAGAAATCGTTTTTTGTCCTTGTGTAAGCATTCTTCTTCCAAATAAATCTCTACGGTTGTTCGGAACACTTAAACTCAAATTAAGGGTTAGTGGCTCTAAAATTAATTTTCCTGTTTTTTGAGGATAAAGCACTACCTTGCGCCAAACCACTTCATTATAAGGCTCTCCTTTATATTCTCCTCTTGTATTGACACGTACTTGTCCAATTTTAATCATCTGACTCCAAAAATCACCATAGCTTGGAGATTCTAATTCTTGAACATCTGAAATTGAAATAGGATTTCTAAAATATAATTTATAAACCACCGTAAACCCTTCATTTAAATAGGGACTAGTATTTGTGATTTCAGCTACCAGCTTAATGTTTTCATCTGTTATGTAATCAATGTTATTGGGGTCGTTTGGTTTTTCAACAGCCTCTGTTACTTCAATCCCAATGGGAGAAGTTTTATAAACTTCATCGTCAATAGTTATAGCCGCTTGACCTAGAGTGAGTCTACCTTTAAGTTTTGGTGTCAAGAAATAAGTATAAGTTTTTGAAAAACTTTGAACTCCATTTACCCATGAACGGCTTACAGATTGTTGCGGACCACTCACAACTTGAAATCCTGTAAAAGGAGGGGGAATAAAATCATCTCCATTTTCATTCATTTCAAAATCTACACGCAAACGTTCATTTAGACCTAATCGCTTTTTACTGACTTTTGCGTCAAAGCTGACTTGAGCATTAAGTGTTAATGATCCAAAGATCATTATAAAAAATAGTGCTCGAAATGCCAAAAGTTTTGTCATAATCACCAGTCTTTCTTTCCTCTTACGGGCACACCTTTAGTTTTTTTAGCATTTACTTTCTCTTGCACTTTCTTTTCTTGATTGTTCATGGCCTCTAGCAAACTTTGTACTTGCTGAGGAGATAGTTGACCTTTTTTTGGAGACTGTTTTTCATTCTCAGGTTTATTTTCGCTTTCATTAGGTTTTTTATCTTTCTTCTGATCTCCTTCATTTTTTGGCTCTCCTTCATCTTTGGTTTCGTCTTCTTCCTCGCCCTCTTTTTTGGGGTCTTGTTCTTCTTTGTCTTCTTGATCACCTTTCTGGTCTTTATCTTGTTCTTTGTCCTGATCCTGTTCTTGTTTGTCTTTGTTATCGTCTTGCTCCTGCTCCTCTGGTGGTTTTTCTTTTTCCAAGAGCTCTTTAGCTAAAGCAAAATTATAACGTGTCTCTTCGTCTGAGGGATCATTTCTTAAGGCATTTTTATAGGATTCAACTGCTTTTTGATATTCTTTTTGTTGCATAAAGACATTTCCCATATTATGAAAGGCTTTATGCTTATCATCCTTATTGGCTGCAAACTTTTGCGTCTGAAAAAAACGCTGAGAGGCTTCATTAAATTGTTTATCTAAAAAATGAGTATTCCCCAAGTTGTATAGTGCATCTGATTTTTCAGGAGATAATGAAAGTGCTTTTCTGAATGCTTTTTCAGCTTTTACATATGCTTCTTTTTGGACTTGTTCATTCCCATCAAAAATAAGATTATTAACCTCTCCTTTTTGACTAAATCCCAATGAAAAGCAACCAATCAGTAATACAATAAAAACCTTAATTGTTATTTTCATTAAACAAATTTAATTTTTGTACCCACTTTGTTTTAGTTTCAAACAAAAATAAGTCGATTAAAAGAAAAAATAAAGAAACTATCAAAAAAGGTTGAAAACGATCTTTATAGCTAACAAATTTTTTTGCTTCAAATTCTTTTTTATCCATAGCTTTTAATTTTTTTGTTACAAAATCTAAAACAGCTTGCGTTTCATTTCCGTCTTGATAAGATCCATTAGTTGCTTTAGCGATGGCTTTTAAAATTTCTGAATTACGTTTTGTAATAACAACCTCACCTTCAAAATCTTTTTTATATGATTCTACCACTCCATTTTGTCTAAGTGGAATAGGTGCTCCTGCTTCTGTTCCAATTCCAAAAGTAAAAATTTTAATTCCTAAATCTGCAGCTCTTGATGCTGCATTAGAAGCATCTTCAGAATGATCCTCACCATCAGAAATTAAAAAAATAACACGATTGGTTTGATCCTCATCATCAAAAAATGTTGCAGAAAGGTCAATAGCACTATCTAGAGCAGTTCCTTGAGAAGAAAGCATGTCAGTGTTTAGGGCTTGTAAAAACATTTTTGCAGCTCCATAATCTGTAGTAATTGGAAGTTGAGGGATTGCTTGAGCTGCATATGCAATAATACCTACACGATCACTTGCCAACTGATTAAGTATTGCAGAAACCAATCTTTTCGATTTTTCAATACGGTTGGGTGCAATGTCCTCAGCTAGCATACTTTTGGAAACATCAATTGCAAAAACAATGTCTACACCTTCTCGTTTAACAGTTTCAAGTTGTGTTCCAATTTTGGGATTCATTAAGCCTAAAATTAAAAACAGAAAGGAGAAACTCAAAAGTGTTATTTTTAATGCTGGCTTAAATTGAGATCGATTTGGACTCAAGACCTTTAACAATTCTGGATGAGCAAATTTTGTTTGTGTTTTACGTTTCCATCTTTGAGATAGAGCATAAAAAAGCCAAAGCAGCGGAATCAAGGCTAGATAATATATGTATTGGAATGCGTCTATTTGATACATGATTAAATAAAGCTTTTAAATATCGTATTGCGAGCAATTAACTCAATACCAAGTAAAACAATAGAAAACAAGACAAGGAAGCGATATTTTTCTTCGTAATTATAATATTTAAATTCCTCTATCTCTGTTTTCTCAAGTTTATTAATCTCTGCGTAAATTTCTTCTAATTTTTTATTATCGGTTGCACGGAAATAGACCCCTCCCGTTGAAGTTGCTATTTCTTGAAGCAAAGTTTCGTCTATTTCAACTTTAGTCATTCCATATTGGAACTCTCCATTAGGTAAAACAGCAACTGGTGCGAGTGCTCTTCCATTACTCCCTAATCCAATAGTATAAGTTTTAATGTCAAATTCTACAGCAAGTTCTGTTGCAATTTTTGGATCAATAAACCCAGAGTTATTTACTCCATCTGTTAATAAAATAATCACTTTGCTTTTTGCCCTGCTGTCTTTTAATCTATTCACAGAGGTTGCTAATCCCATTCCAATGGCGGTTCCATCTTCTATTAAACCCTGATAAGATATTTCGCGTAGTCCACTCTTTATAATTCCTTTGTCGCTAGTAATGGGAGTTTTAGTATAGCTTTCCCCCGCATAAACTACTAATCCAATTCGGTCAGATATTCGATCATCTACAAAAGCAGAAGCTACTCGCTTTAATGCACTCAATCGATCAGGTTTTAAATCCTGGGCCAGCATACTGGAGGAGACATCAATTGCCATAACAATATCAATCCCTTTATTGGTTTTAGTTCTGGTAGAAACATCTAAAGTTTGTGGACGAGCAATCGCAAAAATAATCAACCCCATTGCTAATAAGCGAAAGAAAAAAAGTAAGGGGCGTAATTTAGTCCAAAAAGAAGATTGCCCTTTAAAATTAGAGAGGCTTGGCATTTTTAACTTTGCATGTGCTTTTCTCCAAGTAAACATATGCCATACAATTGCCACAGGAAGTAACAAAAGCAGCCAAAGATAATTTGGATTAGCAAAATAAATTCCTTCAAACATTCCCTAGAGTTCTTTAATTAATTCCAAACTATTAATGATTCTTTTTTCTATTTCTGGAGCATATCGATCATCTTTTTCATACATCATTGTGAAAATAATCGTTCCCTCTTCAAAGGTAAAAAGTAAAGTATTAAAGGAACATCTAACTCTTTCCTCATTTCCTTTTTTAGGATAATCTAACGTTCCATATATTTTAGAAACAGGAGCGCCAGAAGGAAGCGTAAGGTTATCGTTTTTCATTAAAATATTTACCGCTCCTTTTGATTCAAAATTAGAGATAATTGCGGCAACTAAATCTTGTCCTTTTTCTAAATTTTCTTTTTGAGAATTAGTGGTTGGGAGTTTCTCTTTTTTTGGATTAGATTTAGGGAAATCAAAGAAGATATTAATATAAAAAGGACTGTCATAATTGCCCAATCTAAACTGTTGAATAGTCTTTTGATCGCTTGGAATTCTTTCAAGAACTTCTGGTGTTTCAATAAGTAGTGGAGGTATTCCGTATTGACTTTTTACCCATTTACCACTATATAAGGCTTTAGTTGGATAACCTAGAAGTGTGTCTCTAACGGGATAAAACCCATAAATAATCATCGACACAACTAAGCTTAAAATAATTAAAACTCCAACTCCTGAAAGTCCCCATATCCACTGTTCTTTTTGTCTTTTCTTAATTAAGAATTCTTGGTAAGCTGCTTTTTCCTTTAATTCTTCTTCTGTAGGCTTAGGGAGTGCCTCTTTGGTTTCTACAATCACATGTTGAACAACTTTACGATCTTGATTTGCGATTCCATATTCAGGCATTGATTTTGCAAACTTGACTAAATCCGCATTTTGAAGCACTTCACTCAAACTTTTCAATGTGGCTTTATCCAGATCTAAAGTTCCTGCATCTTTACGCATCTGAAGTTTTGCTAATAATTCCTCCGAGGTACTTTCTAAAGCATCAATTTTAGCTTCTTCCTCTAAATATCTTCTAACAACATCTGTAAGGCGGGAATAATACTTTTTAAATTCATCTTGTTCCAAAGGTTTCTCGGACTCCAACGCTTTTAACTCTTCTATAGCACGATCAAAAGGAAGAAGTTCACGCTCAAGCAATTCTTTTTTTCGCTTTTGAAAAAAATATGTGATTATGATCCCTGCTATGAGCAATAAAACTAGTCCCCCCCAAAGTACTTGGCCAATTAAAACATCATAATTTTTTTCTACCTCAACTAGAGATTTGATGTTATATAATTTTTGCTTCAGCGTATCTACTTTTATAGTCTCTACACTAACTGGAATGAGATCTGAAATTTTAGAAAAACCATTAATCTTTACTTGTTGCTTCGGAATAAAATAATCGCCTGAATCAAATTGAATCAATGCAAATCTTTTAGTGTATAAATAGTGCGTTTTTAAACGAATGGTATCAATTGGACTTTCTTCTAGAAGTTCAAAAGGAGAAAATACAGGCTCTTCTGGGAAAAAAATTCTTGCGGTACTGTCTGCTTTGACTTGAAGAGTATAATTTAACTGCTGCCCTATTTTAACAACAGTTGAATCAACTGCAACTGATAAGGTTCCCTGATTCTGAGACCATAGAAAGGTTGTGAAAAGAAAAGTAAAAAAAAGGTTATAAAACTGTTTCATCTATATTCTTGCTTTAAAATAACCTAAAAGTTTTTTAACATAGCTTTCCTCTACGCTACAACTCAAATTTCCTGCTCCGTTTTTTTTAAATAATTCTTCATAAGCTGCAACGTGCTTATCATAATTTAATTTATATGTTTTTCTAATCTTTTTTGAATGCGTATTTATCCATCTTACAGATCCCGTTTCAGCATCTTTTATCGGGACAATTCCCAAATTTGGAAGTTCTGTTTCAACTTGATCATACACACGAATCCCTGTTAAATCGTGTTTTTTTGAAGCAATTCGCAGGGTTTTTTCATATCCTTTATCCATAAAATCAGATAAAACAAAAACTATTGCTTTCTTTTTTAAAACACCCAAAAGAAACTCTAAAGCATTAGAAATATCTGTTTTTAAACTCTGAGGCCTAAATTCTAATAGTTCGCGAATTATTCTTAGGACATGGGATCTTCCTTTCTTGGGAGGAATAAATAACTCAACTTGATCAGAAAATAAAAATAAGCCTACTTTATCATTATTTTGCAAAGCTGAAAAAGCCAAAGTTGCTGCTATTTCAGTAAGTATTTCTCTTTTAAATTGAGTTTGTGTTCCAAAAGCTTCTGATCCACTTACATCTACGACAAGCATCAAGGTCAATTCTCGCTCTTCTTCAAAAACCTTAACATAAGGCTCATTATAACGTGCTGTAACGTTCCAATCTATAGAACGGACATCATCCCCAAATTGATATTGTCGTACTTCGCTGAAGGTCATACCTCGCCCTTTGAAAGTAGAATGATATTCTCCTCCGAAGACATGATCGCTTAAACGACGAGTCTTAATTTCAATTTTACGAACTTTTTTCAGTAGCGCTTTTGTGTCCATTGCGTCCTGTGCTCTTAGTTGTTTTTTATATATTATGACCCTAAGGGACCTCTACTTCGTTGATGATTTGTGTAATTAAATCTTCAGAGGTAATATTCTCTGCTTCTGCTTCATAAGTTAGTCCAATACGGTGTCGAAGAATGTCGAATATGACAGCTCGAACATCTTCTGGTATCACGTAACCCCGTTGTTTTAAAAAAGCATGGCATTTTGCAGCAGTAGCTAGATTGATACTTCCTCGAGGGGAAGCACCGAAGCTAATTAAAGGTTTAATGGATTCTAAATTATAATTTTCGGGATAACGCGTTGCAAAAATTAGATTTAAAATATACTTTTCAATTTTCTCATCCATGTAGATCTCCTTTACAGTTTCTTGAGCGGATAAAATCTGCTTGGTTGTAACCACTGGTTGTACCTTAGGTTGATTACTGTTAAGGTTATTGCGAACTATCAATTGCTCCTCATCCATTTTAGGGTAATCAATTACTGTTTTTAACATAAATCGATCTACTTGAGCCTCAGGCAAAGGATAAGTTCCTTCTTGTTCAACTGGATTTTGGGTTGCCATAACTAAAAAAGGAGCTTGTAGTTTAAAGGTAGTATCACCGATAGTAACTTGCTTTTCTTGCATGGCCTCTAAAAGAGCTGACTGAACTTTAGCGGGTGCTCTATTAATCTCATCTGCTAAAACAAAGTTGGCGAAAATTGGACCTTTCTTTATTGAGAAATCATTTTCTTTAATATTGTAAATCATAGTTCCCACTACATCTGCAGGAAGCAAATCGGGAGTAAATTGAATTCTACTAAAACTACCCTTTACCGCTTGACTCAAGGTGTTTATTGCCAGTGTCTTGGCAAGCCCAGGAACTCCCTCTAAAAGGATGTGTCCCCTGCCTAATAAGCCGATTAATAACCTATCAATCATATGCTTTTGACCAACAATAACTTTATTCATCTCCATTATAAGGAGATTCACAAAAGCACTTTCTTTTTCAATTTTTTCATTTATGGATTTGATATCTACAACTCCGCTTGTACTGTTCTTAATAGACATTTTTTAAACTTTTTTAGGATTGCAAATTTGAAGAATTTATTTTCTATTTGTTGTTAACAATTGGTTAAAAATTGTTTTTTTAGAAAATTTAGGACAATAAAATTGTCCCTACTTTAGAAGTGAAAATAACTTATTTTATTTAGATGAAACCTTTTTCAAGAATAATTTCAGGAACTATGACTTGGGGTCAATGGGGGAAAAAATACTCAACTCATGAAATCCAATCCCTGATTGAGCAAACTGTCTCTTTAGGAATCAACACTTTTGATCATGCTGATATTTACGGAGGGTATACTACCGAAGCTGATTTTGGAGCTGGTTTTAAAATTAGCTCTGTAGATCGAGAATCTGTCTGCTTTATTTCAAAGTGTGGAATTCAATATCCCTGTGACGAACGCCCTTTAACTGTAAAACATTATAATTATTCTGCCAAGCATATCAGAATGAGTGTTGAAAATTCATTAAGAAAATTGCAGACTGATTATATAGATGTATTGCTTCTACACCGACCAAGCCCACTGATGGATGCAGAAACCACAGCAAGAGTGGTTCAAGAGCTTCAAGCTGAAGGTAAAATAAAAGAACTAGGGGTTTCGAATTTTACAGCCTCTCAAATGAGTTTGTTACAACAAGTGGTTCCTTTATCGTGGAATCAATTAGAGTGTTCACTAACCCGTGAATCACCAATGTTTGATGGAACATTGGATCATATGAAAATTAATAATATTGGAGCAATGGCCTGGAGCCCTCTAGGAAGTTACTTTAAGGAAAAATCCCCTCAAAATAAGCGCATAAAAGTAGTAATGAATCACCTTTGCGGAAAATATAATTGCTCGGAAGATCAACTTCTACTTGCTTGGTTAATGCATCATCCTTCCAAAATTTATCCTGTTGTAGGGACTACTTCTGCAAAACGTTTGGAAATAGCATTAAAAGCTGAAAAAATTATATTAGAAATTACCGACTGGTTTTTATTATTAGAGGCCAGCATAGGAAACCGTTTGCCTTAAATTAAAATCTATGAAAGATAAAATTATTTTAATAACAGGTGCCAGTAGTGGTATCGGATGGGCAACAGCTGAAGCCTTTTCCACAAAGGGAGCACAGCTGATTCTTTGTGGAAGAAGAAAAGAAAAATTAGAGGTTTTAGCTGGAAAACTTGACGTAAAAACAACAATACTAACATTCGATGTTCGAGATAAAAAAGCAGTTTTTGATGCCATAGAAAGCCTCCCTGAGAATTGGAAAAAAATCGATGTCTTAATAAATAATGCTGGAAATGCTCATGGACTTGACCCAGTTCAAACTGCCAAGTTAGAGGATTGGGATGCAATGATTGATGGTAATGTAAAAGGCTTAATGTATGTTACAAAAGCTCTACTTCCAAATATGCTATCAGCTAAAAAAGGACATATTATTAATATTGGTTCAATTGCAGGGAAAGAGGTCTATCCCAACGGAAGTGTTTATTGCAGTAGTAAATTTGCTGTGGATGCCTTTACTCAAGGACTTCGCATTGACCTTAATTCAGAAGGAATTCGTGTAGGCGCAGTACATCCGGGCTTAGTGGATACTGAGTTTTCTAAAGTTCGTTTTAAAGGTGATCTTCAGCGTGCTAAAAAAGTGTACCAAGGCATTGATGCTCTTTCTGCTGCTGATGTTGCTGATGCTATACTTTATATGGCTAGTGCGCCTGAAAAAGTCAATGTGGCTGACTTAGTTTTACTACCTACTAGACAAGCAAACGCATATGTCTCAAATCGGGAGAAATAACTTTTACAACCCTATTACTCTTCAATAATTTCAGGATATAAAAAATGATTATAAGGAAAACGAGTGATGTGGATATTTCTCACTTCTTCATAAACACGTTTTCTAAATCCTTCTATATTGTTTTTGTTTAAAGCAGAAATAAAAAGTGCATTTCCATTCATTCGATGCATCCATGTTTGCTCCCATTCTTCAAGACTATAGTGTCTTTCACTGCGTTTTTTAATTAATTCCGTTTCATCCCAAGGCTCTGATTCATATGTGTCAATTTTATTAAAAACTATTAAGGTAGGTTTGTCCAAACTTTTAATTTCCTTTAAAATTTGATTAACGGAGTCTATATGTTCTTCAAAATTTATATGAGAAATATCAACTATATGCAGCAACAAATCTGCTTCTTGGACCTCATCCAAAGTGCTTTTAAAGGACTCTACCAATTGAGTGGGTAACTTTCGGATAAAACCAACAGTGTCTGATAATAAAAAAGGTAAGTTGCCAATAACAACTTTGCGTACTGTTGTATCTAGTGTTGCAAATAACTTATTTTCTGCAAAAACTTTACTCTTAGCTATAACATTCATAAGAGTTGATTTCCCCACATTTGTGTAACCAACTAGAGCAACTCGAGCCAATGATCCCCTATTTCCTCGCTGAGTAGCCATTTGTTTGTCAATAGTCAGTAATTTCTTTTTTAGTAAAGTGATTTTATCCCGAACAATACGGCGATCCGTTTCAATCTCTGTTTCACCAGGACCACGCATACCAATTCCTCCTTTTTGACGCTCTAAGTGTGTCCAAAGGCCTTTTAATCTTGGTAATAAATACTGATACTGTGCAAGCTCAACCTGTGTTCGAGCATAGCTAGTTTGTGCTCTTTGAGCAAAAATATCAAGAATTAATCCTGTGCGGTCCAAAACTTTAACTTTTAATATTTTTTCGAGATTTACCTGTTGAGCAGGGGTAAGTTCATCATCAAAAATAACA
>Ga0307995_1001085_pt1 | contig 17368 bp, 14 predicted proteins | sample EllFjometagen262_FD_203132 | JGI IMG/M metagenome (GOLD analysis project Ga0307995, IMG submission 203132) | Marine microbial communities from Ellis Fjord, Antarctic Ocean - #262 | ecosystem: Environmental > Aquatic > Marine > Unclassified | place: Southern Ocean | collected 2014-11-02
AGATAAATCACAGTGAATTATCTTTTGCTTCCAGCGTAGATCACGCAGGTGAAGAGGGCTACACCTTTGTCATGGAAGACACCCATACTGAACGCCTAGTAGGCACCTGCACAGTGGATGCGACCGTGGGTTTAAGCCAACCGTTCTATAGCTATCGTGTTGACCAAGTGACCCATTCCTCTGTTGATTTAAAAATCAATAATCGTATCCCAGCCTTACATATGAGTCACGATTACACGGGGGCGTCACGCCTGAGTTCGTTTTACTTAGAACTTGATTACCGCTGTGACTTTTACGACCAGTTACTGTCCAAATCTCGCTTGCTATTCATGGCCTGTTTTCCAGAGCGTTTTGCGGCCACCACTATTGCTGAAATGAAAGGGGTCATTGACAGTGATGGTGTTTCACCCTTTTGGGAATCCGTAGGCAGACACTTTTTTACTATGGACTTTGCCGAAGCTGACTTACTAACAACGTCTAGCAATAAACATTTTATTGCTAACCTCATGCCTCGTTACCCACTTTACGTGCCCTTGTTAAGTGACAAAGCACAAGCCGTGATCGGTCAACACCATGATGACGTGGAGGACATTGTCAATATTCTGGAACATGAAGGTTTACACTTTGAAGGACATGTAGATATTTTTGATGCTGGGCCAATTTTAGAAGTGCGCACCCGACTCATTCGCGCTATCCGTCATGCGAAGCAAACCCAAGTGTTAATAGGCGACGAAGTATTACAGGGGAAACGTGTACTCGTGTGCAACAACAGTTGCCTCGATTTTCGCTGCATTATTGCCCGTAAACAAGGCCTATCACTGGTGCTCAGCGAAGCTCAACTAGACGGTTTACAAGTTGCCGCTGGCAACACCTTAACTTATTGTCAGTTGTAATAGGTTGTACGCTCCACGCCTTTCATCAAACCGCACATGTCTTCACAACTGAACTACTTGAACAATTCCCCCCAACGAGCGTTTTCCAGCCCGATAACTTGCAAAAAATGAGGGTTAGTTTTCAGGCGTTTAACAAAATGTGAATTTGAGTTTCTATTTTTGAAAAGTCACCCTCCTCGCCTAAAAAATAACACCGTAACAAGTTACCTAACATTATACTAAGAACAGCGTCAGCTAAATCTACTCCAACAATCACAACAAAAAGGTCACGATAGTTAGCATTAGCAAGTTGCATATATTTGTTATTTTGTATTTCATTTGCCGAACGCCCTCGCAGATAATCGAATAATAAGGACATCTCGTCACTAAACCCTGCAGAAATTTGTTTATTAACATCACGCAATAAAACCAATCTCTGAGTAGTAGAAGGTGATATCAATAACTTCTCTAGCTCATTCTTTTGCTCATGCATTCCATTTGTAAACATGACGGTGCTTGCTTCGAATAGGTCTGATTTTGTAGGGAAATAGTGGTAAAGCCCACTTTTTGAGATAGCTAACTCTTCTGCTATTTTACGAGTACTCAGGCCATGGTAGCCATACTTCGAAAATAGAGGGATTGCTCGTTGAGCCAAATCTTGACGATATGCTTTGTGGTCAACAATTTTAGGCATAAATTTCCCGTTTCAAATAAAGGCGAACCGTATATTGACAGATTATTTTCTTTTGGTCTATCGTTATAGACCATTTGGACTATATAATGTAGCATATAGTCTAATCGGACTATATAAGCCTTTTTGGAAAATTGATAAAATATTGAGGTCGTAACATGAACAGAGTATTGGTCGCTGGAGCTACGGGATACCTTGGCAAGCATATCGTAAAAAACCTTGTCGATAGGGCATTTCATACAACAGCTATTATTCGAACAGCATCAAAATTTGTCGAGTCAGATTTACCTATAAAAGTGCTTAGAGCTGAAGTTACTGAGGCACAAACATTGCAAAACTGTTGTGATGGTATAGATATTATTATTTCAACTATTGGCATCACTAGGCAGGTTGATGGTCTGTCTTATATGAATGTTGACTACCAAGCAAACTTAAATCTGTTAAACGAAGCAAAGAGAAGTAAAGTTAAAAAGTTCATATACGTGTCTGCTTTGCATGGCGATAGGTTAAAATTTCTAAAAATTTTTGAAGCCAAAGAAAGGTTTGTTGATGAACTCAAAGCTTCAGGAATTGATTATTGTATAATAAGACCCACAGGTTTTTTTGTTGATATGGCTGAGTTCTATAATATGGCGGTCAATGGGCGTATCTACTTATTTGGTGATGGAAGCTATAAATCTAACCCTATACACGGTGAAGATTTAGCTAAGGTTTGCGTTGACGCAATCAATAGTAATGCGAATGAAGTTGAGGTGGGAGGGCCCGAGATACTTACCCAAACTGAAATAGCACAAATTGCTTTTGAGGCAATAGATAAGCCAGTGAAAATTACATACATTCCAGATTGGGTACGTCGAATTGCATTAAAAGCTGCAAAGCTTGTGTTAAGTGCTAATAAGTTTGGGCCAATTGAGTTTTTTTTGAGTGTATTGGTTATGAACATGACAGCACCTAAGTATGGAACGAAAACGCTCAAGGCGGAATTTAGTTTTCTCAAGATCAAAAATATGTCTAAAGCTAAATCATGACAAATTTTGCAAGTGGCTCAACTGACAATAAGTCTCTATCCCTAAATCCAGAAGTGTAAATGCAAAAGAGTTTGTTGGTTAACAAAGGTACTATTTGCAGCATAAAAATGTTGTGATAAAACCTTCTGGAGGCCCCCAATGATGATAATCCGTCCCTTAATGGAGACCGATGCTGACGCCCTACTCGACTTAGCCCATAAAGCTGGCATCGGTTTTACATCATTGCCTGCAGATCCAGACCGCATTGTCAGCAAAATTGAAGCTTCCTTAGCCGCCTTTAGTGGCCAAGTAGACCTTAACAGCGAACAAAGCTATGTGTTTGTGCTAGAAGACACCCATGCATCAAAAGTGGTGGGGATTTGTGGCATTGAATCATCCATTGGATTATCGAGCCCTTGGTACAGCTACCGTATTGGCACATTAGTGCATTCCAGCCGCGAACTCAGCGTGCACAACACCTTCCCTACCTTGTATTTAAGCAATGACCAAACAGCTTGTGCCGAAGTCTGTACCTTATTTTTAGACCCTGACTACCGCCACAGTAAAAATGGTAACTTATTATCCAAGAGCCGGTTCCTCTTCTTAGCAGAGTTTCCAGAGCGTTTTGAAAGCAAAATTATTGCGGAGATGCGAGGTGTTTCTAATGAGGATGGTCAATCCCCTTTTTGGGATGGTTTAGGCGCTCACTTCTTCGATATGCCATTTGCCGATGCTGATCATTTAACCGGTTTGGGTAAAAAAGAATTTATTGCTGAACTTATGCCCCGCCATCCTCTATACATCAATTTATTGCCGCAAGAGGCTCGAGAAGTCATTGGTGAAGTTCACGCTAACACACGCCCAGCCCGGAAAATGCTTGAAGATGAAGGTTTCCGCTATCAAGGTTACGTGGATATTTTTGATGCCGGCCCTACCCTAGAAACACAAGTGAAAGACATCCGTGCTGTACGAGACAGCAAACATTACACGGTTACCGTTGAAGATAACTGTGAGGATAATCGGCCTGCAAGTGAGACACCTTATCTTGTCAGTAATACAAGCCTCACCGGCTATCGGTGCACTATGGCCTATATCAACACCCCAATATCTGGCCCTTTGTGTATTAGTAACGAATTAGCCAACGCCCTGCAAGTTACTGCCGGCGACCAACTTCGAGCAGTGCCACTATTTGGCCCACGTCTCTAAAGCATAAGGAATAGTTATGACTCACTTAATTAACAACCAATGGTTAACCGGCAATGGCCCTGCTTTTAATTCTGTTAACCCTGCTAATAATGACATCCTATGGCAAGGTCATGGTGCCGATACCCAGCAAGTAGACGAGGCTATCACAGCTGCTCGCGCAGCCTTTCCAGCGTGGTCTTTAACTAGCTACGCAGACCGCCTTGCCATGGTTAAAGCCTTTCAAACACAATTGAAAGAAAAAGCCGAAGAAGTCGCTGTTGCTATCGCTCAAGAAACGGGTAAACCCTTGTGGGAAACTCGCACAGAAGCTGGCGCTATGGCTGGCAAAATTGACCTATCAGCCAAAGCCTATGAAGAGCGCACAGGTGTTGTGAGTAAACCAGCACCCCCAGGCACTCAAGCATGGTTACGTCACCGTCCCCACGGTGTTGTGGCGGTATTTGGTCCTTACAATTTTCCCGGCCATTTACCAAACGGCCATATTGTTCCTGCCCTTTTGGCAGGTAATACCGTGGTATTTAAGCCTAGTGAACAAACGCCTATGGTGGCCGAACTCACTCTTAAGTGCTGGTTAGACGCAGGCTTACCTGCAGGCGTGATTAACCTAGTACAAGGTGCCCGTGAAACCGGCATCGCACTCGCTAATCACAGCGGTATTGACGGCTTATTCTTCACCGGTAGCTCCAATACTGGTATGTTACTGCACAAACAATACGCGGGTCGTCCAGACAAAATTTTGGCCCTAGAAATGGGTGGTAACAACCCGTTGATCGTAAGCCAAGTAGAAGACCAACGTGCGGCAGTGCATGAAATCATACAGTCAGCCTACATTTCTGCTGGCCAGCGCTGCACCTGTGCCCGTCGTTTGTATGTGCCTAAAGGTGCTGCAGGTGATCACTTAGTCGACATGCTAGTGACTGCCGTTAGCAAAATTCGCGTTGGTTTTTATGATGCTGAACCGGCGCCATTTATGGGTTCTGTGATCTCATCTACTGCAGCTCAGCAATTATTAACGGCGCAACAAGGCTTAATCAATCAAGGGGCTAAGCCATTGGTCACCATGGCCCTACTTGCAGAAGGTACAGGCCTATTAAGCCCAGGCTTGATAGATGTGACGGACGCTACGGATTTACCAGATGAAGAATACTTTGGGCCACTTCTCACACTAGTACGCTACGACAACTTCGACCAAGCTATCGCTATGGCTAACAACACCAGCTTCGGTTTATCGGCTGGTTTGTTAAGTGACTCCCGTGAGGAATACGATTACTTTCTACCGCGTATTCGTGCGGGTATCGTCAACTGGAACAAACAAATTACCGGTGCCAGTGGTGCATCTCCATTTGGTGGCATAGGGGCCAGTGGCAACCATCGAGCTAGCGCATTTTATGCGGCAGATTATTGCGCTTACCCTGTATCCTCCATCGAAGCTGATGTATTGACCATGCCAGAGCAATTGAGCCCTGGATTAGACCTTTAAGGAGTAGATGATGAGCACACCTATACAAGCTCGTGAAGCTAACTTTGATGGCCTAGTAGGGCCTACTCATAACTATGGTGGATTGTCATACGGGAACGTGGCTTCTAGCAGTAACTCTGCGCGCCCATCTAACCCTAAACAAGCTGCGCAGCAAGGTTTGCAGAAGATGAAAGCCTTGCATGATATGGGCATGATTCAAGGCGTGTTAGCCCCACAATCGCGCCCGGATTTGAGTATTTTGCGCCGCCTTGGCTTTACCGGCAGCGATAGCCAAGTTATTCAGCAAGCCGCAAAAAAAGATTTTGCGCTACTAGCGTCTTGTTACTCTGCATCAAGCATGTGGACCGCCAACGCCGCCACAGTTTCTCCAAGTGCAGATTGCAGTGATGGTCGTTTACACTTTACGCCAGCAAACTTAGTGAATCGTTTTCACCGTTCTATTGAACATGAAACAACGGGGCGTATTTTACAAGCTACCTTCGCCAACGAAGACCGCTTTGCCCACCACCAAGCACTGCCTTCTTCAGATCACTTTGGTGACGAAGGCGCTGCTAACCACACTCGTTTTTGCCAAAACTACGGTAAAGCGGGAGTAGAATTTTTTGTTTATGGCCAACACGCCTTTAACGGCCAAGCCCCTAAGCCAGCTAAGTATCCAGCTCGCCAGAGCTTAGAAGCATCTCAAGCTGTAGCGCGCTTGCACGGCTTAAAAGATGAGCAAGTAGTATTTGCTCAACAAAATCCAGATGTGATTGATGCGGGTGTATTTCACAATGACGTGATCGCCGTAGGTAATGGCAACGTGTCTTTTTATCACCAACTTGCCTTTCTCAACACCCAAGAAGTTAACGACAACTTACAGCAAGCTATGTCTAACATGGGCAATGGTGAAATGCAGTTCATCGAAGTGCCTGCAGACCAAGTGACCGTACAAGACGCTGTAAAGAGCTACTTGTTCAACAGCCAACTGATCAGTCTTCCTCACTTAGATGAGGGAAAAATGGGCATTGTGGTGCCACAAGAATGCCGCGAAAATACCAACGTATCAGCTTACTTAGACCAACTTATTGCCAGTGACAATGCCATTGAAGAAGTATTGGTATTTGACCTAAAACAAAGCATGAGTAATGGCGGCGGCCCAGCATGTTTACGCTTACGGGTTGTACTTAACACAGCTGAACAAGCCGTGGTTAACCCTGCGTGTATCATGAACGATACCTTGTTCCCACGTTTGATGGACTGGACAGAAAAGCACTACCGCGACACTCTTTCAGAAGCAGATTTAGCAGACCCGCAACTAGTCACCGAAAGCCACAGCGCTTTAGATGAGCTAACGCAGATCTTGCGATTGGGTAGTGTTTACGACTTCCAGCGTTAATCTCACTTAACGGCTGATGAGGCCATAAAAAACTTGCCCAGCTTTTTTGCTGCGATGTAACTTCCAGCCTTGTGGCAATAGCAAATCTGTAAGGGGCTGTGCTTGTTCCACATAGATCATGGCCTTAGGTGCTAGACATTGGCTATCGAATAATGCCGTGAGCATATCTTGCATCAGCGCCAATGCAAAAGGTGGATCTAATAACACCAGATCATAGTGTTTCATTGGTGCAGACGTTGTAGACAGTGCTTTATAATTCCTTAACCACTCAAAGCTGCTCATCTGCTCTACTTTGGCTACCTGACCTTCTGCTACGGGCAGCTGTTTCAAGTTGTCATTGAGGGATCTAGTTGCTATGGCAGATAGGTCAACAAAGTTGACTTGCTTTGCACCACGAGACAAGGCCTCTAAACCTAATGCCCCTGTGCCCGCAAATAAATCTAAGCAAGTCGCTCCTGGTATAAAGTTGGCAACCCAGTTAAATAGCGTTTCTCTCACTCTATCCTGTGTTGGCCGGAGGCCCGCAACTGTCGCAAATGGAATTTTTCTTCCACGCCACTCCCCAGCAATAATACGTAAGCTTTGACGGCCCGCTTGGCCAATTTCAACAACCCTGCCTGACTTAGCTCCAGTGCCAGCAGAACGGAGCTGAGGCGAAGGGTGAGAGGATTTTGAACTCGGTTTACGGGCCATAAATATGCCTAGGGATAAAAATGAGTGGAAACAGTGTGGGCTCCTATTCTAAGGCAATCGCTACATAAAAGAAGCATACCTAAGTAAAAGCTATGCTAAAATTTAACTTCATCACTATTCTTTACTATGCATATACCGAGACACCCCCGACACCATGGCCCTGTTTAATTTATTTGGCAAAAACAAAAACACTGCAGAGAAAAAAGACGATGCTGTAGCAGAGCACACCGTTGCACCTTTGCAGGACACGGCTGAGCCTCAGCAGGCTAACACCTCATTAATGCGAGCGACTGACCCAAAACCAGCCTCTGTTGCGCCAGAACCCCAGCCAAAGCAAGGCTTTTTTGGACGTATAAAAAGTGGCCTTAGCCGCACCCGTAGCAACTTAGGTGATGGGCTTTCTAATCTGTTTTTAGGCGCCAAACAAATCGATGACGACTTGTTTGAAGAGTTAGAAACCCAACTGTTAGTTGCAGACGTGGGAATAGAAGCTACTGCAAGCCTACTTAAAAAACTCAGCGATCGAGTTGCCCGTAAAGATCTACAAGACCCTCCTGCACTTTATAGGGCTTTAAAAGACGAGCTGGCGGCCTTATTACAAGGCAGCCAAGCGCCCCTAGAAATCCCTCAACAAGACACCCCCTTTGTTATCCTTATGGTTGGCGTCAATGGAGCAGGAAAAACCACCACCATTGGCAAGTTGAGCAAGCGCCTTCAAAGCCAGGGGAAATCTGTTTTACTGGCCGCTGGCGACACCTTCCGTGCAGCTGCCGTTGAGCAGTTGCAAGAGTGGGGAACGCGTAATAATGTGCCTGTGGTTGCACAACATACCGGTGCTGATAGCGCTTCAGTGATCTATGATGCAGTGCAATCTGCTCAGGCTAAAGGCATTGACGTGGTGATTGCGGATACAGCTGGGCGCTTACAAAACAAATCACACCTCATGGATGAACTAAGCAAGGTTGTGCGGGTGATGCAAAAGCTCGACGTTAATGCCCCCCATGAAGTCATGTTAGTGCTCGATGCTGGTACCGGACAGAATGCCTTAAGCCAAGCCAGCCTTTTTGGTGCTGCTGTGGGGGTAACGGGAATAACCCTCACTAAACTTGATGGTACCGCTAAAGGCGGCGTTATTTTTGCCATGGCACAACAGTTACAATTACCTATTCGGTTTATTGGAGTGGGTGAGCAAGCCGACGACCTGCGACCGTTTGAAGCCGATGTATTTATTGATGCATTGTTCAGTGAAACCAATCTAACCCAAGACAATGGCCGAGACAGCACCCCATGATTCGTTTTGAGCAAGTGGACAAAAAATATCACGACAAGAGCGCATTAGTGAGTACAAACTTTCATTTACAGCGTGGTGATATGGCTTTTTTAACTGGCCACTCTGGGGCTGGAAAAAGTACACTACTGAAACTAATCATGCTTATGGAGCGCCCAACAAGCGGTAAAGTTATTGTTGACCGAGAGGATTTAAGTCAACTTAGCCGCGCGCAAGTTCCAGCCCACCGGAGAAAAATTGGCCTTGTATTCCAGAATCACCAGTTACTAATGGACTACTCTGTATTCGATAACGTGGCTCTACCTCTTAAAATCAGTGGCTACAATGAGCGAGACTCTAGCCGGCGTGTCAGAGCAGCGTTAGACAAAGTAGGCCTACTGGACAAAGAAAGACTATCACCACAAGTGCTTTCCAGTGGAGAACAACAACGGATTGGTATAGCGCGCGCCATCGTTAACAAGCCCAAGCTTATATTGGCCGACGAACCCACGGGTAACTTAGACCCGGCCCTGTCCGCCGAGATTATGCGCTTGTTTCAACAGTTCAATCAAGTGGGCGTCACCGTACTCGTTGCCAGCCACGACTTAGAGCTTATTCAACGCTTACAGCACCCCGTCATTCAGCTTAACCAAGGCCGAATTAGCGGACCACCTTCAGTGATGAGGCTTTAATTATGGCGTTTTTTAAGTATCGTCCCACCCGCAACGCCAGTCGTTCTCAGCCTGAAAGTCCGAGTAAGCGTCTACTCCGAGAACACAAAGAAGTGGCCATCAGTAGCTGGCACCGGCTATGGCAGGCTCCCTTAGCCAACCTATTAACTTGGCTAACATTAGCCATAGCCTTAGCTCTGCCCGCGGCGTTATTGTTGCTCTTGAGTCAAGCCCAGCACTTGGGTCAGCAGGTTAATCAAAGTAGCCACATAAGCGTATTTTTGGTGCCTGACGTCACCCGAGAACAAGGCCAGTTAATGACCAGTCAATTAGGCTCCAGGCCAGACATTGCTCAGGCGACTTACATCTCGGCCGAACAGGCATTGGCCGACTTTAAAGCCAGCAGCGGGCTAGAAGATATATTAGCAAGCCTCACAGATAATCCCCTGCCTGCGACTATACTTATAGAACCTGCCGACACCTTCTTAGGCCCAGAAGCCGTCGCCAAACTTACTCAGCAGTTACGCCAACAAGACCAAATTGATCAAGTGCTAGTCGATATGGCATGGTTAGATCGCCTACAGGCCCTATTGGAGACAAGCGAGCGATTTACCTACAGCTTAGCGCTATTATTAGCCCTTGGTGTATTGCTTGTAGTGGGCAATACAGTGCGCTTGCAAATAGAAAGCAGAAAACAAGAGATTTTGGTTATTAAACTAGTGGGAGGAACAGATGCCTATTTACGTCGTCCGTTTCTATATGCAGGATTGTGGGCAGGCCTATTTTCAGCTTTTATCGCTTGGATCATCCTCCAGTTGGGAGTGACTTACTTACATCCGTCCTTGCTATCATTGGCACAAAGCTACCAAAGTGATTGGCAACTACAAGGCTTAAGTTGGGTGGGTAGTTTCATTCTGGTGGTGGCCAGCTGCGGGCTGTCCGTGTTGGGTGCGAGCTTAACTGTAGGTCGACAGCTACACCTCATTGAGCCTAAATAAGGCGTATGCATAGCTTTACAAAGCTTTACGAGTAAAAACCGGGGTTGAGACTTGCACTCTTGGCGGCTGGGCCCTAAAATAGTTAGCATAATTTTGTCGCTATAAATCCAAATAAAATATTAGCAACCGTTGATGTAAATCACAAAACACATGGAATTGCGGCTATAGTCCCAAAAAATGGCTTAAAATAGGTCATACTTAAATTATATTTAAGAGCGGACTCAAAGACTACGGAGATTGTTATGACCAAGTCATTATCAGCTATTGATGCATTAGCACCGGGCCAAAGCCACGAGGCTTACCTACAAACTATCAGCACCATCCCCATTCTTACGGTTGAGCAAGAACGTGCTCTAGCCGAACGCCTGTATTACGAAAATGACTTAGATGCGGCACGCCAACTGGTTATGTCTCATCTACGCTTTGTTGCTCATATCGCCAAAAGCTACTCTGGTTATGGCCTGCCTATTGCCGACCTAGTACAAGAAGGTAACGCTGGTTTAATGAAAGCAGTTAAACGATTTAACCCAGAAGTCGGTGTGCGCTTGGTTTCTTTTGCTGTGCACTGGATCAAAGCCGAAATGCACGAATACATTTTACGTAACTGGCGCATTGTTAAAGTGGCCACTACCAAGAGCCAGCGGAAATTGTTTTTCAACCTGCGCAGCTCGAAGAAGAAACTGGCCTGGTTAACCCATGCTGAAGTGCAATCTATGGCAGCAGACCTAGGTGTTGACGCCAAGGTTGTTATGCAAATGGAAGGCCGCATGTCTGCTCACGACACACCATTTGACGCACCAGAAGGTGATGAAGACAGCGCATACCAAGCACCTGCTTATTATCTGGAAGATCACTCCGGCGACCCTGCTCGGCAGCTAGAAGCTAGCGATTGGGAAGAAGACTCTAACACCCGCCTGGCGAGCGCCATGGGCGATTTAGATCCTCGCAGCCGTGATATTTTACAGCAACGCTGGTTGAGTCACTCTAAGGCTACTTTACACAACTTAGCCGATCAGTACGAAGTGTCTGCAGAGCGTATTCGCCAGCTTGAAAAGAACGCTATGAAAAAGCTCAAAGCAGCAATGAGCGTTGGCATGGAATCTAATGGCGAAGGCGCATACGCCTTTTAATCGAGAGCCGCATACGCGTTTAATACGTAGTTAAGCCGCTTACCACATCGCTCAAAACCCACCTAATGTGGGTTTTGTAGTTTTAGGGTAACCAAAATCCAGCTAAATGACGCCATACGTTATCAACAATCATGGGCTGCGCAGCAGGTATTGGGTGCAAACCATCGGCCTGCATCAAATCACGATGAATTGCGATATTTTCTAAGATAAAAGGCACTAGAGCAGCATTGTATTGCACTGCAAGGGCTTCATATTGTGCAAAAAAAGGCGCTGTGTAGCGTTTTCCATAATTCGGCGGCAACTGAATACCCATTACCGCAACTTGAGCCCCCGACAATTGAATTTGCTCGATCATAGTTGCCAAGTTAGTGGTGATATTGACAATGGGGTACCCTCGTAAACCATCGTTAGCTCCAAGCTCTAACAATACCCACTGTGGTTGAAACTGATCGAGTAACGCTGGCAATCGGCGCACCCCTCCTTGAGTTGTTTCACCACTCACACTGGCATTGATCACCCGCCAATGGTCATTAGCTCCGCTGGCACGCAACTTGTCTTGCAGTAAGGCTGGCCAAGCTTGCTCCAACGACATGCCATAACCAGCACTCAAGCTGTCTCCCATTACCAATAAAGTCTGCTCTTTAGCCCAACACGTAGGCATCCACATAAAACCGGCCATACTGACAAAGTAGAATGTAAATATTTTGAAAAACTGCCTCATACCCGTTCCTTAGTGATCCACCAGACGCCATAATAGACATCCGCTAGATTATTGAGTTGTCCACTATGTCTTATTCCACACCTTTCTTGGCTGCCCACAACGTCAGTCAAATTGTAGCCAACCCCCAAGCCACTCAATCTAACGACCTACACATATTACAAGATGTGAATTTTACCATAGAAGCTGGCCAATCTGTCGCCATAGTTGGCGCTTCTGGCTCTGGTAAAACCACTTTATTAGGCATGATGGCTGGCTTAGACAGCCCTAGTCATGGCCAGATATTTTTAGCCCATAAAGATCTTACGAAGTTAGATGAAGAAGATCGCGCCGAACTACGTAAACATCACGTGGCGTTTATATTCCAAAATTTTCAACTACTCCCTAGCCTAACTGCGCTAGAGAACATCATGCTGCCATTAGAAGTAAAAGGTAGCGCTGATGCTGGCTCGTTGGCGGAAAAATATTTAGATCACGTCGGGCTTGCTCAGCGGGGCCACCATTATCCAAATCAACTCTCCGGTGGTGAACAACAACGCGTCGCCATCGCCCGAGCATTTGCCGCCCAAGCTCCTATTTTATTTGCCGATGAACCTACAGGGAATTTAGACACAGAAACCGGTCACCATATCATTGAACTATTATTCGAACTCAACCAACAACACAATACAACACTGGTATTAGTAACCCACGATTTACAATTAGCCAAGCGCTGCCAACGACGCTTATCCCTTACTGCTGGACATCTTACGGAACTCACCAATGTTTAAACTAGCGGCACGCCTGGCTTGGCGAGACTGGCGTGGCGGTGAACTTTCTCTATTGTTTGTTGCGTTGATTCTAGCCACCACCAGCGTCACTAGCATCAGCCTTTTTACTCACCAAGTTAAGCAGTCTATGGTGGCCCAAGGGGCAGACCTCATCGCCGCAGATTTACGCCTTACCAGTAGCCAACCTGTGCCTTCACTTTGGCTAGAAAAAGCGCAAAATCTCTCCTTACAACAAGCACAGTTGAGTCAATTTCAAGCCATGGTGTTTGCCGAACAGGGTATGCAATTAGCCCGTATTAAAGCAGTCTCAAAAAATTACCCATTACGGGGTGAAATCACCGTAAGCAGTGCCGCTTTTGAGTTAGGGGAAGTGATAGAACACGGCCCTAGACAAGGAGAGATATGGCCCGACTCACGTCTATTAGCTAGCCTTAATGCAGCACTGAACGACACTATTGACGTAGGCCAACTGACCTTAAAAATAAGCCAAATACTTATTTCAGAACCAGACCAAGCCAGTGGTTTTTCAAGCTTTGCCCCCAGTGCCATGATGCATTTGGCTGACCTTGAGGCAACCGACGCAGTGCAAATAGGCAGTAGGGTGCAATACCGATGGTTGTTAGCAGGTAACGAAAATGCACTAACCAGCCTCAAGCGACACATCACACCTCTACTCAAAAGCGGTGAAAAGTGGCAATCTCCCACAGACGGGAATGCCAACGTAGCAGCCACCTTAGACAAAGCAGAGCAGTTTTTATTACTGGCCGGCTCTCTAGCAGTTGTACTGGCCGGTGTAGCCCTATCCCTTTCTGCTCGCCGCTACAGTCTGCGGCAGGCTAAACATGTCGCTTTGCTTAAATGCCTTGGTCTTAAACCCAAACAATTACGCCTTTTGTACCTAAGCCAAATGGTGCTACTCGCGTTATTAGCTGTGTTAATAAGCCTGCCCCTTGCTTGGGGCTTGTACCAAGGTTTATTCTTGTTAGTCTCTGACTATATTCAAGCCTCATCAGTCATTCCGCCCCTTGCCCCCTTTATACTTGGCGCAGGAACGGGCACATTATGCTTATTAGCCTTTGTATTACCGCCTATGTTAGCGCTCGCCAAAGTAGCTCCAGCAGAGGTGCTGCGCCAGTCTTCAAGCCAAAGTAAAACTAACCTAGGCCATCTAGCTATTGGTTTTAGCGCAGTCATCGCTTTAGTGTACTGGCACAGTCAATCCGTATTAATCAGCTCTGCGCTGATCGTTGGCGTAGCGATCATACTAGTTCTTCTTGCACTTGTAGCCAACCTACTCATCAAATTAGGCAATAAGCTGCGGCCCTACCTAAGCCAAGGCGGTAAGATAGGTGTCGCCAATTTATCTCGTAGAAAACACCAAAATAGCCTGCAAGTAGCTATTTTTGGTCTAGCACTCATGCTGCTATTTAGTTTAATTTCCGTACGAAGTTTTCTTATTGATGATTGGCAACAGCAGTTAAAACAAGACACTCCCAACCTGTTTTTATTCAATATTTATCAACAGCAGCGCGAATCTTTAATAACCTCAATGGAACAACAAGGATTAACCACCCAAGGGTTAACTTTTTTCCCTATTGCCAGAGCCAGATTAACTCAACCCAAGGCCGAAGATTCTCATGGAGACCGGGAGCTTAATCTCACCTGGAGCCAAGCTTTACCCGCAGGCAACAGTATTAGTGAAGGCCAATGGTGGAACAATAACAATTCTAGTCAGCTAGAAGTGTCTATAGAATCAGACTACGCAGAGCGGATGGGATTAACACTTGGTCAAAGCCTCACATTTAATGTTGCAGGCACCCCACACAAAGCCATTTTGAGCAACCTTAGAGAGGTAGATTGGAGCAGCATGCAGCCCAACTTCTTTTTTGTCTTCTCTCAGCCTTTGGTAGATGCCAACAGCGCAAGCTATATGGCGAGTGTTTATATTGCGCCACAGGACCGCAGTAAACTTGGCCCCTTATTGCGCCAACAGCCTACTATTTCGATGCTTGACGTAGACCAAATTTTGCAACAAGTACAAGGTGTGGTGGCTCAACTATCCCTTGCAGTGGAAAGTATCTTAGTGATGGTTTTAGGTGCTGGGGCATTAGTGTTAGTGGCTAGCATACAGGCAAGTATTGATGAACGCCGCCACGAAAGTGCCATTTTGAGAACCTTAGGGGCCAGCAAATCCCTTATACGTCGTATCTTGTTAGTAGAGTACGCTAGTCTTGGATTCCTAGCCGGTCTCATTGCAGGGATTAGCGCAGAAGCTTTGGTTGCTGTTTTACAAAATCAATTATTTCAAATGCCACTTCAGTTTCACTGGCCCCTATGGGTGCTCACACCCTTTGCCGGCATGTTAATCATTGGCACCTGTGGCTGGTGGTTTAACCGCACGGTAGTGACAGCTCCGCCCCTTAGAACCCTGCGACAGACATAACGTTTATTTCACTGAAAAATACTAAACATGCCCCATTGAAGCGGACTTAAATACCACCGCCAACAACAAAATACATTACAATAGGCCAATAAAGGTCATTCTATTAGGTAATGTATGCCATCGGCGACTCTAACTTATTTGTTAAAATTTCTGCCTTTCCTAAGCTGGGCTAAACAAACTACCCCAGCAAGTGCGCGGCAAGACGCTATGGCAGGACTTACGGGAGCCATTATAGTCCTTCCTCAGGGTGTGGCTTATGCTTTAATTGCCGGCCTACCTCCAGAATACGGTTTATATGCTGCGATAGTTCCAGCCATCATCGCTGCTTTATTTGGTTCTTCTTGGCACCTTATTTCTGGCCCAACAGCTGCTCTTTCTATTGTTGTTTTTACCACCATTAGCCCACTAGCCCAAGTGGGTACGGCAGCTTATATTAGCCTTGTACTTACCTTAACCCTTATGGCAGGTTTGTTTCAGCTAATGCTATCTCTTGCTCGCATGGGCTCCTTAGTAAACTTTGTATCTCACTCAGTGGTGGTTGGATTTACCTCTGGCGCGGCCGTAGTAATAGCCACTAGTCAAATAAAAAATGCTCTAGGGCTAGACCTTCAGTCTACCGGTAACTTTATTCTTAACTGGGTTGCTGTAGCAGACAATATTTTGGCCACACACCTTCCTAGCTTAGTCATTGCAGCCCTTACCTTTGCCACCCTTATTGTGATCAAACGCTGGCGTAGAAAGTGGCCTAATATGCTGATTGCGATGGTAGTAGGTAGTGTAGCTACCCAGGCTTTGTTATTGACCTCTTGGTCCGGTGTCAGCCAAATTGCCTTAGTGGGAGAAATTCCATCACAATTACCCCCTTTATCAACTCCCCTGATGACCTGGGACTTATTGCGACAACTTGGGCCAGGCGCTATGGCTTTAGGTTTATTAGGGTTGGTAGAGGCTGTATCAATTGCTCGTTCGGTCGCCACTCGTTCAGGCCAGCAGATCCATGGTAACCAAGAGTTTATTGGCCAAGCTCTATCTAATATCCTCGGCAGTTTCTCCTCTAGTTATGCCACCTCGGGGTCATTTACTCGTACTGGTGTGAATTACGAAGCAGGCGCAACAAGCCCGCTAGCAGCGCTATTTGCAGCCCTATTTCTAGCCTTAATCGTGTTGTTGTTTGCGCCCTTAGCTGCGTATATCACCTTGCCCAGTATGGCCGCTATATTATTGATGGTGGCATGGAACTTGATCGACTGGCATCACATAAAAATCATTTATCGTGCTGGCAAAAACGAAGCTATGGTATTTAGCGTAACCTTTGCTGCTACGCTGTTGCTACCAATGGAATTCGCCATTTATTTAGGCGTACTATTGTCCTTAGTGCTGTATTTACGCCGCACATCTAAACCTAATATCACAGCTTTGGCCAGCAGCCAGGGTGCTAAAAAACTAGTGGATGCGCAGCGTTCTGATCTACCTGAATGCGAGGCTATCAAAATTATTCGTATTGACGGATCGCTGTTTTTTGGTGCGGTGGATTATGTACAAACAGCACTGATGGCGATATCACAGAAACATGTGCTTATCGTTGCTAGCGGCATTAATTTTATAGACTTGGCAGGCACAGAGTTGTTAGCCAATGAAGCTAAACGACTAGCGGCTAAAGGTGGCGGTTTGTACCTTTGCAACCTTAATGGCCGGGTCATTAAGCCCATTATTCGTAATGGTCACTTAAACACCATTGGAAAGCGTCATATTTTTGCCACTAAGGCCTTAGCTCTAAGCACTATTGATGCCAAGTTAAGCGACCACAGCTGCGCTGGGTGCGAAAAACGCTAAATCATTACTAAAGCTAAATTTGAGGCACTAAAAAACCCGCGCTGGGTAACCAAGGCGGGTTTTTTAAGTTGCGCTGAACGCTAAACCAATTACTTAGACGCTCGGCTACCGAAACGCTTGTTGAAGCGATCGATACGGCCGCCAACATCAATATTTTTCTGCTTGCCCGTATAGAACGGGTGGCACGCCGAACATGTGTCGATGTGCATGT
>Ga0307995_1001093_pt1 | contig 17312 bp, 22 predicted proteins | sample EllFjometagen262_FD_203132 | JGI IMG/M metagenome (GOLD analysis project Ga0307995, IMG submission 203132) | Marine microbial communities from Ellis Fjord, Antarctic Ocean - #262 | ecosystem: Environmental > Aquatic > Marine > Unclassified | place: Southern Ocean | collected 2014-11-02
GTTGCCGATGGTGTTAAATAAGTAGTTTTGCCGTAAATACTCGTTACAGCGACGATATTTGGATTAGCCATGCTTTTCTCCTAAAATCCCATTACCATTGCTAACGCAATGCTTAAACCTGCAGAAATACCGCTCGCGGCAGGAGTGGTAGATGCCCACGTACTTCCGTTTGAGGTTAATAAATTACCCGACGTTCCGGGTGCGACCACTTGAACAGCGGAAGTGCCGTTGCCAAGCACTACGTTGTTAGCAGCTAAAGATGTAGCTCCCGTGCCACCGTTGGCAACAACTAGTGTTCCTGTCAGCGTAATGTTTCCTGACGTAGTTATCGGGCCTCCTGTAGTCGTTAATCCTGTGGTGCCGCCAACAACGCCAACCGAGCTAACCGTTCCCGTTGAACCGCCAGTGGATGCAATCTCAGTGACTGTTCCTCCAGAGTTCTTGAAGAACAATTTACCATCATTAGTGTTGATCGCAAGCTCACCGTCAGCTAAGTTTCCAGCAGTAGGAACAGCTGAACCAGTCGCCGTGCGATAGAGTTGAATCGGTGTGAATCCTGTTGCAGCCATGTTAGCCTCCGCTCATTAAAAATATCATTAAAAAGTACCGCCTGTGATTCCAGTGGTAGCAGTTACAGTTGTGAAAGAACCAGCGGCCTTAGTAGTGCCGCCAATGATAGCATTGTCAATCGTACCACCCACAATGGTGGGAGCGATAGGCGAAGCTAATTTAGCAGTAGTAACAATACCATCTGCCAGTTGATCTGTAGTTAGTGGGATGTCAGTTGGCGAATTACCGATATAAGGATTAGACATGTTATGTGATCTCCAAAATTGATAACACTGCATCAACCGATGATGCCGCACTTGAGTTGACCTTTATAGAGTCACCCGTAATTAGAACTATCTTCTGGTTACCGCCGATAGGCACTAAAGCGCCGCCAACGGGTACAGGCGCGTCCTTAACCACGTAATAATCTGTAGATCCGTCATTCACGGTTACATCGATGTTTACGGTTGCTGCGCTCGTGTTAGCCACCGTTAAGCCTATAACCGTGGTTTGAGTCGAAGACCCAACCGTATAACTACCAACAGCGGTCAGCGCAGTGCCAATTCCTGTGGATAGTTTTCGTGTAAATGCATTCGCCATCTTATTCTCCTATCCTAGTGCAACAGCTAAAGCTATTACATCATCAGTCGTTACACCAGCCGCTGGTGCGGTAGAGGCCCAATTACCTGCGCCATCCGAGGTTAACACGTTTCCGCTACTTCCCGGTGTTGTTAGTCCTGTACCGCCGTTGGCTACAGCTAAAGTACCCGCTAGGGTTATATCTCCAGTTGTACCTGTACTTGGTGTTAACCCGGTCGTACCCGCACTAAAGCTAGTAACCGCAGATGTTACAGCAGTCGTCCAAGTAAATGCGGAGCCGTTCCACTTTAAAAAGGTGTCAGTTACAGTGGGAGCCACTAAGAAGCTGCTCGCACCTGAGCCTGTATTATAGACTATTCGGTTGGCAGCGCCACCTGCCACATTAGCGATCTCTGTTAAGCTAACAACGCCCGTTTGGCCGTTTACCGATACCACTGTGTTAGTTTGATCAAGTTTCTGCCAAACAGCGCCGCTAAATACAGCCCAGTCACCAACAGCCCAGTCGGTTATTCCGTCTAAATTAGTGCTTCCGGCAACGCTTACAATGTAATAATAGCCCTGCGTTCCTGCTCCAGAAGCTAAGGTTGGGGTGTTTGTAGATGCGTTCCAGACGCCTTGATACGCTAAACCTGTCTGAAAAGAGGCCGTTGTTACGCCAGTTATGACGCCTTTTGCGTCAACGGTAACGACAGGGATCAAGGCAGAAGATCCATATGTCCCGGCAACTGCGCCAGAAGCAGGTAAATCAGCGTTAACCATTGATCGGAAAAGTGTCGGAGCGTCTGCTCCTGCAGCTGGGCCACCGTAAATCACGTTGGCAGGCTGATCTGTTTGAATGAGTGCAGAGCCCCATGTAGGGGAGCTTGTGCCGCCTGAAATCAATACTTGACCCGCAGATCCTGCAGAACCTAAGCTTATATCACTACCGCCGCCATAGGCGATGCCGCCAGGGGTGCTAGAGTTACTTCTGCCTGTACCGCCCTGGTCAATCGGCAATGTGCCATCAATTTGGTCTGCATCATTAAGATCTACTGGAGGATGCTGGTGATCGCCTCTGGAAAGCTCATTTAAAGAGCCTGCCGAGCCGCCCGTAGTCGCTGTCAGCGGAGCCGTGTCTTCAAAGTCTGCGGTTAAAGTAACATTAGCGTTAAGATTACCACCACCTTCTAAACCAGCTCCGGCAATAATTTGACGACTTGTAGGAACGTACCCTGTCATAGTCGCAGGTACAGAACTTACTGCTGTGATGCGTCCAGTAGCGTCTACGGTAACAACAGGTATATTGGTGGCATTGCCATAGGTTCCAGCTGTAGCGCCGCTAGCGGCAAGCTGAGTGGTCCCTACGCCGCCATTAGCAATACTTAGCGTAATATCAGTAGATAACGGACCGCCGCCAGTCATTCCAGTCCCTGCAATCACTTGACGGGTCGTTGGAACACCTGTAACTTGTAAAAGATCTCCAGCGCGAATCTGGTAGCTAACGCCCTGATAAGTAAACAGTAGTAAACCGTCTGGCGAAGCGACTGGGGCAGTAGGTAATTGCGTTACCCTGCTAGGTATTAGATTACTTGGAACATTCGTTGCCATTAATTCATCTCCAAGAATTCGTTGCCATCTTCCGTGACAATAAATTCATTGCCAGCTTCTTGGATAACACCCGATGGGCGAGTAGTCACACTAGTATCCGGCCTATTAAACGGTAAAACAATTTGGTCTGGGCGTCTTGGAGCCAATAAATAAGGATCTAATTCGTCTTTATCAGCCTCACAAACCATTAACCCAGGAAAGTTAGGATCAGGAGAAAGTTCAGCTAATAGGAATTTGCAGGAACATCGTGCGCAAATAGCTATACCGAGCGTAGGTTGACCCGTGGGATCTAAGTATATACTCATGCTGTGTATACTCCTATTCCTGGGTTAATCTGAATTGGAGAACCATCATTGTCCCCATCCCATGCTCGTTGTACACTCATAGCCGCTTTCGCTTCAAGAGTAGGTATAAGGGTAGCATCAGCAGACGGTGTTTCAGCACAAACCCGAGCCGCAAGACCATTTATAATAGCCTCTAACCATCGGTTAGGTATCTCTATTTGTTGCTGTAGATTGTCTGTATCCATGATTTGGCGATGACGCCACAGTACTAATTGGTACTTTTCAGACGCAGCGTTAGGCGCAGGCCATAAATTCACCACAGGTTGGGGAATATCGCGCTGATAATAGAAGCTACTTGGGCGTCCTGCAAAGACTAAATTGCTCTGATTGACGTAATTATCCCTACTTAGGACACCTAGAGGTATAGCTTGAGGCATATTACCTAAAGTTATAGAAGTGTAAGAAATAGTAGAAACGCCATCAGTCGGCACTATTTTGAAGTATTGTTTGGCTAAAGCAGCATTTATCTGAGTCCAAGTAATATTACCTGAAACCGCTATATTATTGGTTGAAAGGTCCTTACTTGCTGAAGTTCCTACGTCAACCCACGTAATATTGTCCGAGCTGGTCTGAAAAGTGACCGGAATAGCGTCCGCAGACCACTTAATTCCAATGAAATTGACGATAGTTGCGGTGGTGAAATTGACTAAATAAGAGGTATTTGTGGCGGTTACAGTGCCGCTTAGCTCCTGAAGTATGTTTAAATTCAGGTTTAAAACGTCAATAGTACCCTTAGGAAGCGTCACAATTTGGTTATTTTCGTATAAAGGCAATATTTGCTGCTCTATACACCAAGCTGGCGTCCTTATGTTAGCTAGCTCGTCAAGCATGAATGTCAGAGAATCAAGAGCATATTCTTGCATTTCTGAGGTTATTGCTTGTGCGGGCAGGCGACATCTACGGAAAGCGTGGTCAACCACTTTCAACGCATTAAATGTTTTGACTCCAATGTTGCCAGAATAAGCCATATCAATCCCATAGTTTAAATGTTATGGTTGCTGATACAGCAAACCCTATGAAGAATAGTGTATTTTTACCAATTATTCTTCATGGTACCCATCTTAGTAAACCCTGACAATGCATCAGAACCTTGACCACTACTTTTATTGCCTGAAAACTTACGTTTACCCATGGATTTCTCCATACCTTCGCTTTCATGACGACGTGATTTCATAGACTGGTCTTTCTTACCATTCTTAGAACCTAATGAATCGTCCAACCGTGCGTTATAACCTTGCTTCATAATTCCACCCTACTTCATCTTAGAAAATGATTTAGCGAGGTTCGCTCGCTGTATCGTTTTAGCGGATGGCTTAGGACCACCCGATGTAGCTGGTTTTCCAGAGGCAACCTTATTTAGCTTACCTTTTGGAATGCTCTGCCCTTCAGGAGTGTCCATATACTCACGAAGAGCTCCTGGCTTTTTTACAGCACCTTTGATCCAGTCCTTTTTAGGACCGCCCTTAGATGCGCGAAACCCATTTTCAGCTTCGCCACGTAACCGAGTCATCTCATCACGAGCGTTTCTCTCACGAGAACCAACACGAGCTATTTGAGCACGTTTGTCTTTACGCTCTTTAGCGTCATTTGACCTACGGTCTTCAACTCTACGCATCTCATCAGACGCATCATCTTGTACATTAATCACACGAGCTTCCTCGTCACGGAGATTTCTCATACCGCCACGGTTCATTTTAGCTGGTGTTGAAGACTTTGTAAAGCCAAAATCAGAAGGAAAGTCAAATTCGTCCATATACTTAATAGTCATTAGTAACCTCCACCGGAGTTATTGATGTACATCGTGATAGTTGCGGTAGCAGTAAATGAGTTAACTCTAAGCATAATAGCACGGCAGCTTTCACCACCTTGAGCCAAAACATTAGCTGTGACAGCCGATAAGCCAGTAATTGGCATACCGATAGTAGTATACACTGCGTCTCGCTCTGGGGCATCAAATATATTAGCAGGTGTTTGGTACACGCTATAATCAATGGTTCCAGTAACGCCGACCATAACCATCGGGGCAGACATTGTGTTTTCTAAATTGTTCCAGTGACCGATAGCTTCAGCCAATAAACCCACCGCTAGGACTTTAGCACCCATAGTGGCGCTAGGTTTTACAGTTTCAACAGTGAGGAAGAACTGAGACCCGCTTACGGTTGCCCCGCTTGCAGGGCCAGCTGCGATCACTTCAGTTTGGGTAGCACCGTTGGCGTTGGTTCCGACAATCGTGAATGCTACACCTGCCAAGGTCGCTTGGACTGGAGCAGTTAACGTCACTCTATGAGCGAGGCTGTCTCCCGTACTGGTTTGTGTAACAGCAACCGCCGCCCCCGTACTCGTCAATCCGCTCGCATTGAACCAGACTGTAGAAGTGTCCGTAGGCGTAAGTGTACCTATTTTAATTGGTCGCATGATTTACTCCTCTAAGTTCAAAAATCCACCGAAGTGGATTAGTTATGCAACACGGCTAAATGTGTAAGCGGTTGCGCTAGAGAACATAAGAGTAAATTGTGCTTGACCAGTCACACCAGACGGTACGGTTAAAAGACCAGATCCACCTGCTTCGGCAGCAGCTAAGGCAGATAAAATACCGTTCACGGCAACCGCCATAGTTAGGGTGCTCGCGCCTGCGGTGTTATCGATATATAAGTCAAACACAGTACCCTGTACTGCGCCCAAAGCCGTACCCAAAGCCGTACCCGTAGGTAATGTAATTGTAGTAGCCGCTGCGGAAGTAGACTTAATATAACCCGTAGCTACTTGTGCTGCGGTAGCCGTAGCCGTAGCGTTAATGGCTACTGGAGTATGTGTAAATGTTGGATTAGCAATGTTACCCGTAACATCACCTGTAACATTACCTGTTAGGTCACCGACAAATCCACCTGTCGAAGTTACTGGTCCACTAAAAGTTGTATTACTCATATTAAATACCTCACATGCGAGTTAAAAAGATTTTGTTGCTGTCTGCATGTCGTCAGCCGAAGCTGTCAGCAACAAAATTAAAAATTATTGTTCTTAACCCTAGAAGGGGACCCCTAGAGTTAAGAACGGGGTGCTTACTTAAACACCAGATGTGCCAAACACAGCACGTGGATCAGTCCAACCAACAGTGTAACGCTCTGTCGCCTTATAGCGCATAGAGTCAGTTGCAAAGTCACCTTCCATTGATTTCTCCAAACCGCGACGCATTAGAAGTTTTAATCCTTCTGGAGCGTCAGTTTGAACCCACCAAGCCGTAGTAGAAGTAATACGGGAAAGGTTAGCTTGACCGTCAGACAATAGACCCATTGATTTAACAGGGTTAATGTCGTTATCAGCAGTACCTGACCTCAATACTGATTTAAGCAAAGTTTCCGCTTGGAAAACATTACTAGGACCAGTAACAATTTGAGTAGGTGACAAACGAATACGCTTACCGTTGTTATCAACAGCGTTACGGATCTGAATGAGCATCTGCTCAAGTGAGGTCTGAGATAAAACAGCAGACGTATTAAGCTGGTTACTGAATGTACCGTTCACAATTGGGTGATTGGTAGCAGTCAACGAAACACCATCACCACCAGTAAACGCAGCGTTAAACGCACGGTTCATGATGTTGGCGGTCAACGTCTCCTTCGTTTCAATCAAAGACTGAGCTAAATGCTTAGCATAAGTCTGACCGATACGAATATGGTCACCGTCTTCAACCAATACTTTGGTCAATGCAAACGCAAGACCGTAGACGTGGTAAAGGTAACGCTGTACAAACAAGATACCGCCTGATTGATATGTAACTGCCATACCATCTGGAAGCTCAGGTGCCGCGCCAAAACCGTAAAGAACTGGTTCTTCATGGTAATTACGTGGGATACCTTTCTGCTCACGGAAAATCTTCTTCCATTCATCAGCTCGCTGATCATAAACTCCGTCAAACACTTCGTTGAGTATTGGCTCAACGACCGACCGGAAGTCCGTACTTCTCATGGGAGTAGCCATTAGTTAGACCTCCTATACTGAGTTAACAGGAGCTTTATACTGGTGTTCGTTAATACGAACTGAAACCACTACAAATGCGTCTGTAATCAAGTTATTGGGACCACCCGCAACACCTGTGATCTGGTATTGGCCAGAGGTAGCTTGGATAGCAGTGAGTGAAGTACTGGATAAACCAGTTGCAGTTGCTCCACCAGGAGAAGCTACAGTCCAATCACATTCTTCACCAACGGCAGTTTGCACCGTAGTTCCTGAAGATGGATTAGGATACTCAACATCAAATATAGTTTCAGGATCGTCATAAACGAAAGCTACAATATTTGTTGCGGTTGCACTCGCAGGCCAGAATGGCGATAGAGTTGGTTTGCCTAAGGCATCGTCGTATGAAACACCTGCAAAGATACCCAATGTAGAGATACCTCCAACTGTTCCAGAACGAGTACCGTCTGATGTACCTAGTTGAATAACACCAGAGTCCACCAGCTTTACGGGATCGCCAGAGAATATGTTAATTGCATACCCCGAGGCTATAGTGTAGGCTTTCGCCGTGATTCGACCACTATTGTGGTAGGATGCGCGGAAGCCAAATGCTTCAGTAGTCGCTGACATACTGTTGCTCCTTTGGTTTAATAGATTGTTCGTCAAACAAGATCAAATTGACCCTGTCGCTCTACTCCTAAACCCTTGTTACCATCTCCTTGAACAATGCTGCTACCCTCACCGTTAGCCTGTTGAGCTAAGAAGTCAGCTGTCTCAGTTAATTTACCTTCTTCTCGGTTCGGAGCGTCATGATGGGCTTCCATCATAAACTTCTCATATAAAGAGATAGGTAGCTTAAATGCTAGCATTTCGTTAACCCCGATGAAACCTTGCCAATCACCTGTCTTGAGTGAGGCGTATTCCCAGCCAGGAACGTCCGCTGGCTTTACTGGTTCATATCCTAGACGAATACGCATCTGGATTGAATCACGTGGGTTAGTTGTAGTAAGCCAGCACATATGCCAGCCAGGAAGTTCTGGTAAGTCCGGTAATGAGGACTGAAATAAATTCTGACGGAACATTTCTACCCGCTCGTTCTCAGTGACTTCCCGATTTTCTGTAATGACACGGTCTGTCATTGCACGGTTCTCACGTCCTTCGTCTGCAGATTTCTTTAGTCGTTCGTCTGTCATGGTCGCTCCTTTTTACAGCGATACTGCTGATTATAGTTTATAAATGAATTAAAGTAAAGGTTTTATTTTAAGGTCTATTTATTAGCTTTGTCGTATGCTGCGTAACGCTTTACATACCGAGTACGTAATACGGGATCATCCCATACGCCTGCATCTACTAACGCCTGTTTTCTATCAGGACTAATATAAACCTCTCTACGAGTTGAAGCAGGAGCATGTTCTTTACCTGAACCTACTGCCGGACCTCCTCGTGCTTTGCGAGTAGCGGTCTTTTTAGTAGGTCGGTCATCTTCAAAGTCTTCAAAACGCTCTGGTAACCTACGTGCAGATCGAGCAGTTAGCTCATCCCAATACTCCTCGGTCTGAGGATTGTATCCATCTCGGCTAAGAGATTGATCAATCGCCATTACGATTGCAGAGTCTTCATCACGGCCATTAGAGTCATACCATGGATTATCTTCCATGAATTGCTTCGCTAGATGCATGGTCCTATCATCAACCGACGGGGCTGTATTAGTTTGTTGTGCCGCCTGCTGTTTATTGTAGTTCAGCTGCTGCGACTTATTCATAGCCTCATCACGATACTTCATCGCTTTGGTTACATCATTACCATTACCGTTTTCAACAGCTTTGGCAATAACCCGTTCGGCCATATTTACTTCTTTATTGGCTTGAGCAATAGCGGCGTCAATACCTTGAAGTTCTTGATTGTGAGTACGCTGCTCTTGAGTACTGATACGCTTTTCTAAGTCGTCATTACGACCTCGTAAAAAGTCCAGCTCGGTCTTGTCGCGCTTGATTGCAGTTTCACGCCGTTCTTTGCGATCTACTTTTTCTTTACGACGCCGTTCGCGAATTGCTTCACGTTCGTTATCTACTTCGTCTTCAGAAGTGATCTTATCGTCTTCTCCGTCATCGTCTTCAGTAACCTCTGCTGCAGGGTCTTTTTCAACAATAACAATATCTTCGTCATCATGTTCGTCTTCTTCAACTAACACGTCTTCAACTAATACTTCTTCTAGCTCTTGCTTAGCCATACCCATCTCCTTTATCAGATGAATGCCTTAACTTTAAGTGGATCGCCTTCAACGCGTCCAATAATGTCAAGATCATTAAAAATTACAAACATTGCTGCTTCACCATGCGTTCCGTCAGGAATAGGTGCTTCCCATCGATCTCCGCCATATTTACCTACTCTAACGAAATCACCTGCATTACACCATTTACCTTCTGGCCAGCTTTCCATAGTATTACGGTTTTTAAAGGCTAGTGGCCCAAGAGCAATAACTTTAGCCACTTGAGTGTTCCACTTATCAGTATCAATAGTGTCAGATGTGAGGATAATCCCCCCTGCTGTCCGAGCTTTAGTCGTTCGGATTTGAACCAGTATGCGGCTACCGAAAGGCTGGATACCAGCATCTACTGCTGGGAAAGCCTCCGCGAGTGCATTCTCATAAGTCGTCGTCATTATTTCGTTCCTCGTCTAGTAAGTTTAAGAGTACATTGATGGATGCTTCATACCCAGCAACCATTCCTACACGAAACCCGTACTCAAAGGTATCGTTTTTATGAGGTCTCCTCAAAGCCTCAAGCGCAAACTCTGCTTGATTAGCCTTAAGAAGATTCAGTAGTTTTGAATCTATGTTCACTTAGGCGTGTTACCAGAACCTTGGTTAACAGTATACCCAGCGGCCATACGCTTATGTTGCCTAACCTGATCTGAGTCCATGTTTACACTACCACCTTTGGCGTAGCCTTTAGTCTTCATTTTACCACCCTTGGAGTAGCCTTTAGTTTTACCACCCTTAGAATAACCTTTACTTTTCATCATGTTCTTCTTCCTCTGCATAAATATTATTAAATATTTGATTAACGTCTAACGTATAATCCAAATCAGATTTACTGTAATGGATATGTTGAGACGGTCTAAAATCAGGAGCACCCTCTCCTAATTCAAACCAAGCTGGGTGACTCACCCTAACTCGGTTATTTGGTAACGCTACAATATTACCTGTCCATTTACTTTCACCAAGAAGTTCTAAGACATGCGCCTGCTTATGTTGAGCTGGGTCATCCGCTACTTCTGAATCAGTATAGTCAATAGTAAAATAATATTTAGCTGGGTGAAACTCACCATCTATTTTTGCCAGCCATGGCGCTGGGGTACATCTATCTAAAACATAAACACTATGCGTGTGTGACGCACAATCCCAAGGTTGGGCTTCATGTGTAGACATCGGTTCCGGCCACTCGTCAACAGGAGTGTCCCCCATCAAAGCTGTTATAGGCATTCTAGCCCACATTGCACCTCCATGAACATTTGGCTCGTCTGTGTCGTAAGTTTCAGCTCCAGTAAATATCATTTGGAAGCTCAAACAGCGATTCGGTAAAGTCGTAACAGCTACGGCCATGGCGTGAATCCACTCACCATGAAACTTCTCATGATTATGCGTGTATTCTTTCCTGACCCAACATTTAAAATGCGGTATATTACTTTGTAAGAATGCCATTTTAGTTTATAGTTCTCCGTTAAAAATGTAATCGTTCGTTCGTTCTATTTCTTTAATAGAACGAACGATTGCTTTTAGGGATTTATATCTATACCTGATCCAGTCGTGTAAGACGTCTTTTCTCCGCTTTCCATTTCCATCGCAGCTAATTCTTTAGCCGTTCGGTTATCAGCATCGTTCATACGTTCTCTTACGGCTAAGTCTGCAGTCTTACGTTTATTCTCGCCTCGCTCACGAGTGTTCTGACGATCTGTTTCAGACATCTCACGTATATTATTACGTTCTGTTTCAGACATCTCACGAAGTCCAGCCAATTCGGCTTTCTCTTCACGATCTGCATCCTTAGCAGCGAGTTTAGCTCGTTCAATCTCAGCTGTTTGCTGCATTCTAAGCTGGGCCATCTCATTAGCCGCTTGCATTTTAGCTGTCTCAAGTTGAAGTTGAGAATTATCACGCTCTGTACGCTGTTGTAGTTCACCCTGCTTGAGTTGGGCGCTAAGTTCTGCAATTTTCATCGCGTCACCTTGTGCAGCTGGGTTTTCAGGTTTAAACTGTTGAGCCATCTCGTTGATCTGAGCCAATTCTTGACCGAATGGTCCTAATTGCTGCTCAATAAACTCTTGAACCTTTAAAATGATCTCAACTTGCTGTTCTGCTTCTTCAGGAATCAATTGTTCTTGCTGAGCTTCATCAATCGCATTGTGCGACTCCACTAAATAGTAGTTTAATAGGTGATCTCGTAAGTGCATAGCCATCGGGTACATAAATGTACTCATAATAGTCGGGTTAGAGCCAAACATAGGCGACTTCAAGAACGGTAAGTGGACTTGCAAGTGAGCTAAGTGGTCCTGCTTAGGAAGCACGTAGATACCTTGGCCCATGGCTGCTGCGACGTTCTCACTTACTGGGTCTCTGTCTTCAGATCCTGGAACTGGGTTAAGAACCTCAGTGGGCGGTACTTTCAGAGTCCGGAGGAACATCTGTTCAACGGCCATCGCGTCATACATTTGAGGCATCGCTTCTGCACGAGCCATAATAGCTTGAATTTGTGCAAATCGTTGTGCTTCACTAAATATTGCAGGATTACTAATCGGCACCACGTCTGCTGGGCCGTCAAAGTCTTCAATTGAGATTTCTAAACCAGCTTCTAACGCATCAAGATCTTCCTGCGTATAGTACATACTATTTATACGATGAAGTATGTTAAAACTTCTTGCCATGGAAGCATGTAAGCGGGAATGGATTGAACTGAATACCACCATACCCTGCTCAATGATAGCCATCGTCGTTCCGACAGGAGCATTCGGGTTAGTATCGTTAAACTTCTCGAAGGAAGTCTGCACAACACCTTTACCCGCATTAACTAGGAAGCCTAAAAGCTGGAATAAAGTAGGACTCGGACCAGCAAACGGCAACGGCATGGCTAACTTACGCACGTCATCAATCAGTGCGCCACCTTCCATCTCAACGATCTCAGTCGGCTGAACATTTAAGGTCTGACCGTTGGGGCCACCCTTTAGTTTAAGCAGCGTAGGTACGTTTTGAATGTAAGCTGAATCAAGCAACGCTCGTAATGCGCCAGTAGCTGCTCCGCTCAAACCGCCGATCATGTGGGTTAGTCCGATAGGGTAAGCACCACGCCAAGGTACGAATGGAAACTCTACAATCCAATGCAGTTCTCTTTGAAGCTGATCGTCTTCTTCCCAGTTACGGTAAAGTGAAAGAGGCTTGTCAGAAGACTTATCAATACTTAGTATATAAGGTGCTAGACCTTCTCCTTCTTCAAAGTCTAAATAGGTGTAGACTTCAAATATGGTTCGTAGACCATCTTCATTGTAGCTGGTGTTCTGCTTGCCTTCAATTTTCTCGTTAGCGCGTTCAGCTGCACTAAATTCTGGGTCATCAGGACTGGGTAAGTCTACGTCAGCATACATACCTGCTTCCACGCGCTTCTCATATTCCATCTGAGTAATGTATTGCACATGCGTCTTGCGTTCTGCCGTATAAAAATTAGTGGCTGAGAACGGTAGATAGATGTCATCAATAGGAACGAACTCAGATGTGGGGCGATTAAATCGTTTATTCCACATAAACTTCATGTACTGACCGCCACCCAAAGGAAGCTGAGTACTGAGTTGTTCCAACTCTGAGCGGAATTCAACCATCTGTTCTGTGGTCTGCCAGTTCATAAACTCAGTCTTACGCTGCGCTTTGCTAACCTTAATTTTATCAGCTTCGCCGATAATCTTAGATTTAACTGGGCCTCCTGGTGGGAACACCTCTTTTATAAAGCGAGCTGAGAAGTCAACACAGGCTTCCACCAACATTGGGTGTACTACCTTATTGGCTCCCTGAAACTGAGCACCACCAGGAGCGTCATCACCTAATCCAGTGCGGCGTAGTCCTTCTTCGTATTGCTTGTCTCTTTTCTGGCGAGCTTCTTTATCTCGCTCAATCTTAGTCATTAAGTCATTTATTGAAGTGGTTAACAGTTTTTGGTCAACTTCCTCCACAATATTAGCAAAATGTTCTGAACCTTCAGTGACCGTAATGGACTCCATAAGGATGATTGCGCCACCGTCTTCAGTGTCCTCTATATCAGACACCTCTTCTTCCGGTAATTCAACCATCGTCATTTCTTCCATCATCTCAATTTCTTCTTCAGACATTACTGGTCTCCATTAATCGCTCAGCGAGTTGGTTAATTTTATTAAAGTCATAGGTGACTGGGCCACCTTCATAGTAGTTTCCAGCTAATAGGCTTTCACTCAGTTTACTTATTTGTTCAGGGTTATAGGTTACGTGACCGCCTTGGGCGAGGCGTACACCATTATCATAGTTAAATGTTCCGTCGGCATTAGGGACATGTCCATCTAGAATCATCTGCCTGATAGAGCTGTAGTTATTGATGAACCATTGGCGGTCAGCAGCGTTAGCTGCCTGAAGGAAAAGTCCGTCAACTGCAGAATCAATAGTCTCAAGTCCTTCCGCGAACCGCTCAGTCCAACCCAGAGCGTGTTCCCTTAGTTCATCAAATCGCTCTGGCCATACTCCATCGTTCATAAGCGGGTCTGTTAAATCCACCCTGATTTCCCCAGTCTCGTCCCACCCGCTAGCCTGAACCATAGCATGCATACCTTGCAACCTATCGTTGTCCATAACTCCGGCATCTGTAAGTGCGAGGTCTCTATAATCTTCTAACGTGTAATCTGGGGCGTTAGCTTGATCAAGCAGGTCTCCCAGTATTTCCTCATCTGGTGCGGCGTCATCAAGCATACCTGCTTCATCAATCTGAGCATCCATTAGGTTATTTGCAAAATCAATACGCTCACCGACCAACAGGCTAAGATCACGTACACCCATATTAAGTAGTTCATCTTCTGTGTATACGGCTAGGTCTGCTGCCGCAGCGCCGTTATCTATTTGAAGTTGCTGAAAATCGTTAACTAGATCAGCATGTCGCTCTCTAGCAGCGGTTATCTGATATTCAGTTTCAGGAGAATCCATAGCACTGTCTAACATTGCTCGTAAGCTAGTCCTATTTTCTATCACCTCATCAACATTCATATTAACTAACAGTTGGTCATCCAAACCCGTAGCTACCCCAAACTCAGTTAGCTGATCACGTAGATCCCTAACCTGATTAACAAATCTACCCATGGCGTTATTAGGTGCTTTACTAGCCTTGGGGCTATTTAATACGGTCTTTTGGGCGTCAGTTCCATTTTCTTCTATGAACTCTTTAAGTTGTTTCTTGGTCATGAACCTAGGTAGCTCTTGACCAACTCGTGTGGGTCGTTGAAGTAACTTGAAGATACTAGGAGTGTACGCACCATCTCCGCCAAAGAGCTCATTAACCATTCTCGTGAGAGACGGAGTAGATCCCTTGGCGAACCCAGGTAATGCATTAACACCTAGGGAGATATCTGCGATCTCACCGTACACTTGATCAAGTTTTACCTTACGTAAATCTTCAGTGGCGTCTAGGTCGTTTAGGTATTTGGTGGTAGACGTCATGACTTTGTCTAAATAGTCAGGATCCTTCTTTACCATCTCTTTTACTTTGTTACTACTTAAACTATTTTCAAGAGGTTGTATTTCATCTATCTCAATAACCCGTGTACCGCTTACATCGTCTTCCCCATCAAGTACGTTTCTCAGAGATATTTGAATCTGAGACCTACCTTCGGTGTCTAAACCAGCCACGATATACTTATCATCTTTGGTGTAATCATCAGCCCAGTTCTTATGTTGGGTACACCAACCGCCGTCTTTGCCGATAATGTTACAGGCGTCCATAGCTAGGTCATTATCCAGGACGTCATCAATATTGTAAAAAGTCATTCCTGCAGTGACATCAACTTTCTTCTTACCTTTCTTAGTTCGGGTAGTGTCAGCTGAGAAATCAGGATCTGTGAAGACTACGTCATTCTCTATAAACTCCATAGCCTCTACACGAGCCACCCTGTCAGCCTCAGTAGCTCTCCACAAACGAACCTCACCTACTTTCTTAGAGGCTTGGGCCATCGTCATTTTAGTGAGGTCTGATTCTGTCATCAAAAGTTCAGCAGGAAGATGAGACCAATTATCTGGGTCAACCATATTACCCAGTTCGTCGGCTATTATATCTAAGCCAAGATTGAAACCAAGACCTTCACTTTTAAGGAAGTGTACAACGTCTGTATCAGGAGCGGTGGCATAAAATGGCTGGTTCTTAAATAACTCGTCTCTTTCAGAATCAGTCAACTCACCTATAGTAGTGGTGTGTATACTATCGTCTCCTATTCTTTCAAATCTACGAGCTAGTGGCGTGGAACTGGTTAGTTTACTTCTCGCGGTATCTGAACTTGGAGTTGGCGGAATTGGGTCAAACATTCTTGGGCTGGTGTCAGGATCAAAATGAACTACGGGAGCCATGTCCCGACTCATAGTACCAGGGATTTCAGCGGCTTCAAGATTGTATTGATCAAACATCTGTACTAATGAGTCGCCTTGACCTGTACCCATTTCTTTGGTGATGTACTTGGTACCTTTCTTCCTGAGCCACGCACTGACCGCCGCTTCTCCTGGCTTATTCAAAGTCTGGCCATCAAATCCCTGATACGTATCACGAATTAAAGTTTCAATCACGGACGTTGGTGAGCTTTGCCCTACAATAGTAGGCCAGTTACCACCCTTTTCTTTAACTTGCAGTTGTCGTGCGCCCATCTCTTCCAGTCTTTCCTGTAGAGGAGCGTATTCCATTTCATCAGGTACTTGGCTCGCGGCGTTGTTTAACTTTCTACGATCAACAGCGTTCCTACCGACTCTGAGGCCCGCTTTAACGGCTCCGCCAAGGGGTAATACTTCAGCGACTGTCGCCACGTTACCTGTTAGGAACTTCTTTCGTGGATCAAGTTCTTCCCACCAATCACCTACTCCTGAAATAGTCTGCTGTACTTGAGGAGTTAGCTGATCTTTATTACGATCATAATATTCAATACCCTCATTAACCGCCGTACCTAACCCCTGCATGGCTTTCTGATTAATAAGCTGAGCTTCTTCTGTTATAGGGTTATAATTTAAGGCGTTGTTGTAGGCTTCGTTATTGGCTACCATTTCTTCAATACTGTTATCGGTGAACATCTGCTCGCCAATAGAAATAGCACCAGACGCGATAGGACCCGCAATTCCGGACATAAAGTCTGTGATGACATCCCCAGCAATTTTACGTGGGCTAATCTGCTTATAACCTATTTGGTCGTCACGTGTCGCTTGTTTTCTAGCAGCCATGGTGTTAATCCTTTATTTCAAAGTGTGGGAAGTCCTGCCATGATTTCCACAGGCCACCCCACTTCAATTCATAACCCAGTTGGGCAGAGGCTTGTAACATCGCCGCCGCTATAATGGCCAAGTGCTCTTTACTCCAGCTAGCCTTGCCGTCAACGTAAGCATACACATCGACCGCTTTGCCAGACTGGTGGTAGGAAAGATGTGTAACTCCATCTGCTTTAGATTTCCCGTCTGCGAACAGCTGGGCTTGATCTTCAGTGGTACGCAAGCCGCCAGTAGAAGGAATACCGAAATCAATATTAGTAAGTTTAATAGCGAGATCCGCAATGTCAATAAGTCTTCCATCTATACCTGCTAAATTATTAATACTGTTTTGGCTTAATTTGAAATTCATTATTCATTACCCCGCTTTCTTAGCTGTTGAGCCGAGCGGTGTGAATGAAACTAACAGCCATAGCAGTCCAGCCGCTATACCTGTCATCAGTGCTTCGGTAGTTTCACCGGAGTAGTTGGATGGATGCATATTAAAGTCAACCAGCGTAGTTACTAAGGCGACCATACCTGACATTGAGTATTTATTATCGCTTATAGCTTTAGTCTTGGCACTGAACGATAGCGCCACTAAAAGAACACCCACCACGCCTGCGGTCTTTAAAGCGGTCATCCAATGCATTAGTGCTAAGGCTAAAACATTTCCCTGAACCATTAACATTAAACACGCTGGCGTCACCTTGGCCATTGCGCTTCCGAATAGTTTTAGTTTTGAACTTAGTTTTGAATTCATTTGTCAGCCTTATTATCTA
>Ga0307995_1001097_pt1 | contig 17287 bp, 25 predicted proteins | sample EllFjometagen262_FD_203132 | JGI IMG/M metagenome (GOLD analysis project Ga0307995, IMG submission 203132) | Marine microbial communities from Ellis Fjord, Antarctic Ocean - #262 | ecosystem: Environmental > Aquatic > Marine > Unclassified | place: Southern Ocean | collected 2014-11-02
AGGTCATCATCACTGCTACATCGTGGGCGTCGATGCGTTGGTCTAGGTGGACCGACCAGTAATCTGCAATGCGTTGAAAGTTGTCTTCCATGTCACCGTGGTCAGCCGCTCGGTCCTTAGTCACATACTGCTTGGCTGTGTCTAACACGTCACCGCGTGAGTATGAACGTGGCTCGGACCCGGCACGTATGTCTTCTACCGCAACAGAGCTTAATATTCTGGATGGCGTACCGATCTTTTGGAACAGTTTGTACACGTACCCGTAGGATGTTTTGGTGGCCTTCGCAACTTCGCTTACCGAGGCTAGTGGGTGGTCAACTTTGTATGCCCAGATTTTTACTGCTTTGCTTTTCTTAATCATGTCGTTCTCCCTTTATACTTATACGTACGTCGTTAGTGGCGTCGGCAAACAGTGTCACCACGTCCCCGACCTTTGCGCGTTTAGCAATCCCCTTGATTGAAAGCAGTTCATCGCCGCGTGGACGTCGGTATATACGCAACTCTGTTTTTGTACCGTCATCAAAGATAGCTTCACTATAGGTTGCCTTTTGTCCGTTGTTTAACTCGTCGTAACTTACAGGCAGGTGTTCTTTAACGAACGCAAGCACAGATTTGTTTGCATCTATGATACTTTTGGTGAGCATCCGTTGAGTTAGTTTTATAATTGCCACAGTAGCCATGTCGTTCTCCTTGGTTACTTTTTAAATCGTTTCTTAGTCCGTTGCGCTACGTACTGGAAAAGCCCAACCCGTGTTGCCTTGTTTTTGAATAGCCGCTTTTGCACGAGGTTTACCAAACCCGCGTTTGCCGCTGCGAGGGCATCGTTCTTAAACAGCCCCCCTGCGTATATCCCAACATGATAAGTTATAGTGTCACCATGTTTGGTTGTATTTAAAGCGTCAGTGAATGCACTTTTGTTCTTTGCGTCCAAAAGGTCTAACTCGGTCATATTTATTGCCTCTCCTGTTTTGTTAGGTGCCCCACCCTACAAGGCAGGGGCTAACCGTCTCGTGGTTTCTCCGATATGGTCACAATGTTTTACGCTGAACGCGATAGGAGACTTTGCCCATACTGTTGCGGATATTTTCACTATGAATTGGCCTCTCACAACTTAGCCTTAGTGTTGCTATTATTTGGATACAGACCAGCGTGATAGAACTCTTGTAACAGAGTCCATATTTTCTTCATTCACTATTAGGTCAAGCCCACCTGCATGGTTGATTTCTTTTAAGTTCTTCTCTTGCAGGGGTGTGGCTGTGTTCTTGCCAGCTTTGCACTCGAACCCAAAGAAGAACCCTTTGTAACACCCTACTATGTCAGGCACACCGCTTTTGCCGTAGCCGCCGGTGGCTGGGTAGAAATAATACGCGCCTAATTCTTTTAGTTGTTTGACAACAACCTTCTTAACTTTTGCTTCGGGGGTCATAGTAATCTCCATTGATACCAGTAGTGGGGGTGGCGCTAACCACCCCGTTGAGTTTCGGGCACCTGCCCGAATTTAGGGGTACACCCAATATAGATAAGGACTTAGCTTACTGCCCACACCTTCCACATCGCTTAGTGGTGGTGGGACATCCAGCATAGACAGCACAGCCAGCTTATATTGTATCCATAAAGGTAGCTCGTCCACAGAAGCATAAGTACCGTCAACACTCCTGTCAAGCGGATACATACCAAAACATTCCACGGAGACAGTTTTAGTTTTGTTTGATAGGATTATTCGGTATGTACTATCGTCCGATACACTCACGTTGTAACATCTTCTACATAGAGGTAGAACATATTCTCACTTACCTTGTACCCAACGTCTTCTACGAAATCTCCATCCTCACACATAGACATGACTGCGATATGACCCATAAGTTCTTCGGGTAGTTCTTTGGCAAGCCACGTCCGGTTGTGGTCTCTGTCTACCTCGAACCTGTAACTTGATATGTCCTTTACCCGCACAGTGTCCACACGCTGTTCGCCGTAGCTCATGGTATACGCACGTACGAAGTCCATAGGCACAGCATCGGCAGCGGCAAACCGTGAGAAGACCTTCTTCTTGGCAAGCATGTCTTGGATGGCCGTGCCCAACTCAGGGTTTGAGAAGACATGTCCACTTAACATCAGGTAACCTAGCTCACGTTCGAGCGCGTTACTACATAAGCCCCTACTTCCGGTTTGATAATCCAAGGTGGAGACTAGGCCAACATCTTCTTTAGCTTTCCGATACTCCATCCTTGCCGTGGTGCTTACATCTCTGACCGCCACCTTCGCTGGGTTATACAACGCTTGCGCAGTCTCGGATGTAGAGTAGTTAATTAAGTACGCCTTAGCATGTTTCAGGGCCACGTCCATCTTCAGGGCCACACGCATGAAGTGCTGCTCGTTCATGTCGTTGTACTTCATGTTGCGGATACCTCGTGCATACACGGCGTACTTTTTAGACGCTGCTGCTCGGCTGGTCTGGAAGTCACCGTAGCCTATGTAACCCATAGCCATGTCTTCGCCTTCCATGTAGACCCACGCACTGTTGAGGGTTCTGGGGGTTGTCTTGACGCCGCGCATAGACTTCGTAACCGCAAGGCAGAACTCTGTTAGCTCCTGTGGTATCGCCCGTGCGTTGAGCAAGCTCTCTTGATGGATCGCGATACTAGATATTCTTTGATGATTGTAACTCATAGTATTCTCCATTTGTATTCGGGCAGGTGCCCGAAAGTTGTTATAGGTTATATCGTTTCTTGTAACTTGATACACCTTGGGCGCTGATGCCCATCTCTTCGGCTACCTCGAACGTGCGGAAACCTTGACCTAGCAACTCCTTAACCCGTTTTGCTTGTGGGGTTAGCTTCGTCGGATCATTAGGTGGGCGTCCCCCACTTGCCCCATACGCACCCAAGTTTTGGTCTCTTTTTCGACGGGCATGTGCTTCCGCATATGCTGAACTATTACCCCACTGCCGCCTTGCTTGCCGGTTCTCTGCCTCGGCCAACTTCTTCATTCGTTCCAAAGGGGTTAACATCATTTGTCGTCCCCTTCCCCACGCGCCAACGACTTCATAAGTTCGTCACCTTTGGGCGGTACTGCACCGAAAATTTTGTAGAACACACCGTCGAGTATCTGCTCAATATCGGTATCTCTTTCTTGCAGACCCACGACATAATTACCTATCTTACTCACCTTACATCTCCCTTGATTTAATATGTACAGTTGTGCCCACGTCGGGCTTTTTGCGGGCGTTGTCCAAGATGCACCACAACACAGGCGTATTCCATGTGCCCCATCCGCGATACAAGTCACCATCTGTTAGGACGATACACGCTTGCGGTTTGATGCCATGCTCTTGCATATACTCAGGCACACACTCGACATCCGTACCGCCGCCACCTGCTGGCTTGGTTGACTTCACTAGATCATCTAGCTCGTGCATCTCATACGCTTCGTCACGACAGACCTTTGTGTCCCAGTACAACACGCGCACCTTGTTAGGTTTTACCGTGTCACACACAGACTTGACCTCAGACAAGAACGCAGACAGTGCAACGTTACCGATAGAACCAGACATGTCGATAGCCACAACCAACTCATCGACCTGCTGACTGATACCAGATGGCATGTAGATATTCGCACCTATGTACCGTCTGTTAGGACGTTTCCACGTAGAGTAGTCAGACCCTGCGCACGTAGTATGTATAAACTCGCGCAGTGTTTCACGCCAATCTATCTGTGGTTGCATGAGTTCTTCAAGGTTGCGATCACCACCGCTACCCATCTTACCCGCGATCAATGCGCCTTGGCGTACAGCCTCGTCGATCTCACGCGCTAGTTCGCGTATCTCGTCGGCGTCCATATCGGTTGCACCTTCCCAGTCGTGACTGTCGAACCCTTGTGGCCCAGCAGTTCCGCCGCCACCTCCATCCTCACCCTGTGGCTTGTTATCGTGTAAGTCCCCGAACACCTGCGCAGTGTCCCAGCCACGATACTTCTCGTCATAGCAACCACCTTCGGGTAACTTGATCCACCCATCTGCACCGTATTCGTCCATGAGCTTGATGTTGATAACGTAGTCCATAGCCATGTTGGCAAGATGTGGGGCTATCTTGGATAGGTGTGCCCACGTTGTCAGGTGGCGGTATAGTTTGTGATAGTTCTCGTGCAGTACAAGAAACCGTAGCTCTGCATCGTTAAGACTATCCACAAACTCTGCACCGTACCACTCGTCACGCCCGTTGGTACAGGCTGTTGGCACCTTGGCATTGTCATGCTCAACGACACGATCACCGATCATCAGCACTGCTGACAACGCAGGAATCTTAGACATAAGAGCGACGATTGTTTTGGGCACCCGCTGCTCTGGAGTAAGTTGTTTACCGATAGATAACATATTATTTCCTCCACCACATCATGCTAGTCCACCAACTTGGTTTTGGTTGTGACCCTTGCACTGTTACAATTTTACTTTCGGGCACCTGCCCGAAATCCATCTCCACCTGCCGTATCTCACGACCACCCACGGGTAGCTTCAAGACAGTTATGCGGTTAGTCACCGATGAAGATGTGCGCTTCAAAATTATTGCAATCACCTTCGTGGATACGGCAGCCTCGCGCAGTAATACTAACTCTGCATCATCTGCTTGGGTCCAGCCCTTGTATGTACGTTTTGTCATTTGATCTCTCCTACTTTTTATCTGCTGCAAACATGTGGTTGTTATCCATAGCCCACTTGGTGAGTTTCTTGTTCTGCATCGCCATAGAACGCTTTGAATACTTGGGGGCACGTACGCCATTGGCAAACATACCTTGTGCTTCGGTGTCGAGACGTGGCATGTAATCCATCCACGCATCCAGCCAATCCCGCTCCAAAGATGCTAACGTACGGTACACAACCATACATATAGCGGCAGCGCTGTCAGGCACCTTGGCGGTCTTTGGATCATCTTTGATAGACTGCAACGACGGTAGTTGATCCGACATCTTGACGAACGCCATCAAGTCCATTGCACCACGATCACCGATAGTACCTATCAGGGCAGAGGTCAGCGTCTTATCGTTGAACAAGTGCCGTTGGTGTAGGATGTCAGACGCAGAGTGTAGCGAACGTGGGGTAACAAAGGCGGCGCGTTGCTGCTTGGGGTGGAAGATATACGGGTTCTCGTCGGGGTCTTTGATGTCCTCGAACGATGCGAACAAGTGCGGGTTATCTTTACACCAGCCAAGCAAGCTATGGTCGATACCAGCATTGATGCCCCATTCGATCCACTCCAAGTTGGTAGACTTGCGTATCTGTACGACGGTCATGCGATTACGTGCGTGAGGTGGTAGCATGTCACCCACACCTTCTGAACCTTTGTTCGTCGTTGCATACACGATGCTGTCAGGGTGCAATGTGTAGCTACCAATCTTGCGCTCCAAGATCAAACGTAGCAGAGCCAGCTTGACAGATGGATTAGCCTTGCCGAACTCGTCGATCATAATGATGACAGGCCCGTCCGTGTGCAGACCCAGTTCTTCGTTGGTGACATAGCGAACGAACTTGCTGTTCTCGTCAATTTCCATAATCATCGGGATCATAATGTCACCAAGATCAAGGCTCGTGCAGTCTACGTAGAACGTCCTATGTGTTGGCTTGAGCTTGCCCAACTCACCGAGCGTTGATGATTTACCGTTACCGATGTCACCTTGGAATAGAACAGTACGTTGGTGGCCGATAGCCCCGACAAGGGTAACACCCTCGTCTAAGCTCAGTGAGTACATTTGTTGTGCAGTATTCATGGTAGTCTCCTGTTATTCGGGCAGATGCCCGAAAGTTAAATTAACCCTGTGGCGTAAGCGCCCCAGATAATAAGTAAGGGTATGGCAAAGACTGCCAGCCCCCCGATTAGGTCGTACAAAAATTCTCGGATAGTACCTTTCATTACATATCCAGACTTGGCAGGGTAGCGATGGCTGCGGTTAGCTTCTCTTGCGTGTCAGCGCGAAGCGTTGGTGAGTTCTTGATTTGGTGCAGGTTTACCGGTTGATTATTTTTGGTGAACGCTTCTTCTAGCTTGAGGCGCATTGCTTCCATTTGGCTATCACCTGTCACGTTACACGTACGTAACATGTCGATCAGTGACAAAGCACCATCGAACACGGTATCATATAGCCTGTTACCTTTGCCCTCTTCGTTGACGTCAAGCTGTCGGACAAGTGTAGTCAGGTTATCATGTAGCCGCTTCCAAACGTCATTCATCGCGCCCTTGATCTGCGCTGCGTACTGCGCGGCATACTGCGTCTGTATTTGCACCATGCCCTCGTTACCGATGTCGATACGAAAGTCACCGCTGTCAGGTAGTGGGATGTAAGCCATACGAAATGCAAACTTACTCTCTAGCCCTGCGCGTGTTGGGTACTCGTCACGGTTAAACATGTCACCCAGTTTGGCCTGCGCTTCCATGATCTTCCACTCGTACACCTGCAAGAACTGCTCGGTCAGCCGGTAAAACTCTTGCTGTAGGTCAGTCATTACCTCGTGGTACTTGAAGTATTGCGCTGTCGTTAGTAGCCGTGACCCGTTGTCCGACCATGGCATTGTCATGCTGTAGTGCATGTTGCGTACGTTAGCGGCGAACTTCTGTACTGCGTCCAACTCGGCACAGTTACCCAGTAGGTTCTTAGACACATTGGCAACGCCCTTGTCAGCGTGGTTCGCGTCCGTCACATCCTCGGATGCTTTGCGATCTTTCTTACGTGCAGTCCAGACGCTTGCGTTGAAGTCAACGATCATAGCCGCTGATGATATGCTAGGCGCGGTGGCCTGCGGGGTTTGAAGTATCTCGTTCATAGTAATCTCCATTTGTTATTCGGGCAGGTGCCCGAAAGGTTTGATTTATTTCGGTGAGTCTTCTCACTACCTATAGTGTATCATAGGTAGTAAGTAATGTCAAGTAATGGGGTTTGGTGTCCCCTTGTGGTGTAACATGTTTAATCGTGGTCTTCTAGTCCCATTCACGTACACATTCGAGCGTAGTCACAAGCTCATCGTAGAACGCCCATGCTTTGCAAGTTGGGCACTCGTCAAAGAACTCATCACACCTGTCTCCAACAAACGCGTACACAAGAGAATAGGTAGCGGTCAGCCGTTGATCCCATACCTTATCCGCGAACGGCAGTTCTTTTAGGTCTTCACTATTCATCACAATCTCCTAACGTGTTTTCTGGTTGAGGTGCAGCAAGTCTTCCTTGCGCGATATTAATGTGTAGCCCTGCTTTGGCAGTGGAGCTATGCACCACCCAAGTCTTTGCTCAGTGGCAGCAACGTCACCGCATTTGAGACAGACCCGATAGCCTAGCTTGGCGCGACCTACTGGGAACGTGTCCCCACAATCTTTGCACTTCATTAGAATGCCACCTCGTCTTCTATCTTTGACGCAGCCAACATCCGCAGCATCAAGAACGATGTGTTGTCCGACAAGATAGTCAGGTTTAGCAAATGCACCGAGTTGCGTTCAATCCATGCCTCGGCAGTTACGATGTTAGTTGCTTCGTGGATTACTTTGTCCGAGTGGCATCGGGTCTTATCGCTCCAAGCGAACCCCTGAACTGTTACTGTCTGCTTCATAGTAGTCTCCATTTGTTATTCGGGCATCTGCCCGAAAGTGCTGTTAGTGTAGGGTTACGTAGTGATTCATTAAACTACGTCTTTACCGTCCATATAACATACTACCACATAGAGCGTGCGATGTCAAGTTTTGGGGTGCGGTGGTGTCGCGTGGTGTCTGGTGGTAAGTCCTGTCAAGTTCCAACGTGTGTGTCTGTATGCTGCTGATTTAAAAAGAAAGTTCCAAAGTTCCAAAGTTCCAAGGGTATATGTCAGGATTTGTGAAAGGGTTTTTAGCGAGAAAGTACCCTCTTACTCTCTCTAACAATATATTTATATATATACTTATAATCTTGGAACTTTGGAACTTTCTTCTACTTTCAATGCTTTACGAGCCGTTTGCTTGGAACTTCTTTGGAACTTCTGGAACTTTCTTTTACTTTCAGATACTTAGATGCGTAGAGCTACTCTACTTACTGGTATCGGAAGTTTCGGGCAGTTGCCCGAAGTACAATCTAGTGACATCCTATGGGCTAACCCGTTTGGAACACGCGCAAACGTGTCATGCGTAGAGCTACTCTACTTACTGGTATCAGAACTTTCGGGCAGGTGCCCGAATAAAAAAAGACCCGCCGAAGCGAGCCTAGTAGAGCATTGTGGTGCAATGTATTGCCTAGATATCATAGGCGTTGCGTATACGCAACAAAACTTTCGGGCAGGTGCCCGAAAAAAGACACAAAAAAAGGGGCCACCCGAAGGCAGCCCCTGTAGAATGTTATGTGGTTAGCAGAATGTTTTGACGAAACCCTTGAGAACCGCGATCGCATCGTCGTGCGCGAACGTGTCAGGGAATGGCTTGTCACCTTGCAACAATTTGGTGGCCTTTTCCATTAACGCGGCGAGGTCTTCAATGGCCGTCTTAGGCTCATTCGCGCCACCCGATACGTATTCCTCAGGACATGCCAGCTTATGAGCCGTGATTAAGCCACGTCGCACAGTCTTGAGAAATTCGGTGCGGCGATCCTGCAACACCTTGCGCGAGGCCTTTTGCTCGGCTGGTGCATCCTTTGGCAATTTGGTGGCCAATTCTGCCCGCTCGGCTTTGGTATAACATACCATGCCAGCCGCTTCCACGCGAGCCGCGTATTGCTCGACAGACGCTGTGCTGTCCTTATTCTTAGCGGAAAGGTAATCGCTTGGCAGGATGCCCGCAGCAACTAGGTAGGCATACGTATGGGCTAGTTTGCCCTCGGCCTTGCGGACAATGTCCATTGCGCCCACCTCAACAATGTCGATACCTTCGACGTTAAACTTTATGCCAATGGTTGCTAGTGTCTCGGTCATCTTTGAAATAGTTGTCATAGTGAAGTCTCCTTGTCTGAGATTGATCGTGCGCCAATCCCTTCTGACAACCAATCAATACCGCGCCATAACGTGTTATACAATGGGTCTGCATACTAAATGATATTAAACCAAACTAAACGCCGTTGAAACTAAAACGCCGTCGAAACTAACTGACTACATTCGGGCACCTGCCCGAAACACGTTTTACAGAAGGGTACCCCGTCCCCACCCCCCGCGCTGTCATATAGGATTCCGCCGTAGTACTATTATTACTAATCCAGACGAATAAATTGGTATTTTTTGAAAACCCCCCGCCCCTCTTTAGAAACCCTTGCTAAAATTTTTTTTGTAACCTAGTATTACGTTACCGGTTAACTACCTGCGAAATGATATGACATTGAATCTAATGCCCGAACTAGGTGTACCCTTAGAGGATGAAGCAAAGCAGCTTCCGTTACCCAAACGCACCGCTGCGCTGGCTAAAACAGTGACAGAATTAGAGGGCCACGGGCTAAACACCACCCCAGACGAGGACGACAAAGAGGTTGCCGCTGTTTTAGCGACTGCGTTCGCGCGAGAACCAGACAAAACGTCCCGAAAAGTTACCAACAAACGCGCAGCGAAGCTAACGCCCCCATCTATTAAGATGGCAGGAGCTATAATAGCGGAATTTAACCACTCTGTAGTGGAATCTTCTAAGCAACTGCGCAACTTAGTAACAAACAAGCTCATCATAGAGTCAGAAAACCCTGATCCACGAGTACGTATGCGTGCTTTAGAGCTTATGGGTAAGATATCAGACGTAGGGTTGTTCACTGAGAAGTCCGAAGTGACCATTACCCACCAGACCACCGACGATATCAAAGAAAAACTCCGCAGTAAGCTGGCAAAGCTGGTAAACCCAGAGCCAGAGATAGAAGATGCCACCATTCTAACCGCTAGAACCCTAGACGTTGACGAAGAGTTCGGGTTTGACGACGATGACTGAGGGTTTTGACTTCAATAACGACGATATTGATATCATGCTGGCTAATCTTGACTCGTTTAGTGAGGAAGAAGTGGCCGAGATTGACCGTATGGTGGACGAATTGTCTACACGGTCTAAAAACAAGCGTGCGTACGACGACCTGATTGAGTTCTGCAAACTTATGATGCCTGAGTTTATTGTAGGCAAGCACCACCGCATCCTTGCTGACTTACTCATGGGGATTGAGCGAGGGGATAAAGACCGTATCTGCGTTAACATCCCACCACGCCACGGCAAATCACAACTTGTGTCTATCTTCTTCCCAGCATGGTTCTTAGGCAGGAACCCAGACAAGAAAGTTATGATGGTGTCCCACACCACAGACCTAGCGGTAGATTTTGGTCGTAAAGTACGTAACTTGATAGCCCTAGACGATTACAGGTCTATATTTCCCACTGTGAAACTCGCACAGGACAGTAAGTCAGCGGGTCGGTGGAATACCAACGTAGGTGGAGAGTATTATGCGTGCGGTATTGGCTCTGCACTTGCGGGTCGTGGCGCTGACTTGCTTCTTGTTGACGATCCACACTCGGAGCAGGATGTAATCAACGGGAACTTTAGCGTCTTTGAGAAGGCGTATGAGTGGTTCACCTTCGGCGCACGGACACGATTAATGCCCGGAGGACGTGTAGCTATTATACAGACACGTTGGCACCTAGATGATCTTACAGGGCGTGTGGTACGCGACATGGGTAAGAACGAACGTGCGGATCAGTACGAAGTCGTTGAGTTCCCCGCCATCCTAGATGTTGTCAACAAGAAAACCAAAAAGGTAACTCAAAAGCCGTTATGGCCTGAGTTCTTTGACTTAGAAGCCCTACTACGTACCAAAGCCTCTATGCCTGTATTCCAATGGAACTCGCAGTATCAACAGCAGCCCACCACAGAAGAAGCAGCTATCGTTAAACGTGAGTGGTGGAACGAGTGGACCCCAGATACACCGCCGTCCTGTGAATATATTATCATGTCGCTTGACGCCGCAGCCGAGAAACATAACCGTGCAGACTTTACAGCGCTTACCACATGGGGCGTATTCTTGAACGAAGAGACCAGCGCGTACAATATTATATTGTTAAATAGCATAAAACAACGTATAGAGTTCCCAGAACTTAAACAGCTTGCGATGGAAGAGTACAACGACTGGGAACCAGACTCGTTCATTGTGGAGAAGAAAAGCTCTGGTGTAGCCTTGTATCAAGAGATGCGACGTATGGGTCTACCAGTGTCTGAGTACACACCACATAGAGGGTCAGGGGATAAGTTGGCTAGACTTAACTCCGTTGCAGACATTGTAGCATCTGGACTTTGCTGGGTGCCGCAGACACGATGGGCAGAAGAAGTGGTCGAAGAGATTGCAGGATTTCCATTTATGAGTAATGATGACCTTGTGGATTCTACGGTTATGGCTCTGATGCGTTTTAGGCAGGGTGGCTTTATTAGGTTGCCTAGTGACGAACCAGAAGAACAACAATATTTTAAACAACGCCGAGGCGGGTACTACTAGAGGTGACACATGGCTATTGAAAAAGGGCAGTACGCTGCTCCAATGGGACTAGAAGACCTAGAGGGCGACCTAGAGGGCGTAGAAGATATGGACATCTCTGAGTTAGAGATTGAGATTGTTGATCCTGAGTCTGTCACTCTAGCCGACGGTAGCATGGAGATTACCATAATTCCCGGTAATGAACAAGATTTCTCTGAGTTTGGCGCAAACCTAGCGGAACTCATGGAGGACAGTGATCTTGAAACCCTGTCAGGTGAGCTTGTCGGCCAGATAACAACGGACATAGATGGTCGTAAAGATTGGGCAGACACGTTTGTTAAGGGCTTAGACGTACTTGGTTTCAAATACGAAGAGCGCTCAGACCCGTGGGAGGGCGCGTGTGGCGTTAACTCTACAGTTCTAGCTGAAGCAGCCATCAGGTTCCAAGCTGAAACTATGGGTGAGACTATGCCAGCCGCTGGCCCTGTAAAAACTAGAGTACTTGGCCGAGAGACTAAAGAAAAAGATGAAGCCGCTGCCCGTGTTATGGCAGACATGAACTACGAACTCACCGAGAATATGGTTGAGTACCGCCCAGAACACGAACGGATGCTGTACAGCCTTGGTTTAGCAGGCTCTGCGTTCAAGAAAGTCTATTACGACCCTAATCTAGGACGTCAGGTTGCTATCTATATCTCCGCAGAGGATGTGATTGTCCCCTACGGTGCCTCGAATATTGAAGCTGCAGAGCGTGTAACGCACGTAATGCGTAAGACAAAGAACGAATTGAAGAAGCTGCAAGCTGCAGGGTTTTATAAAGACGTAGACCTTGGCGACCCAGAACCTTACCACACAGATATTGAAGAGAAAAAAGCAGAAGACGGTGGATATTCGCTTACCGATGATGACCGTTATGCTGTATATGAAATACACGCAGACCTTCTTATTGAGGGTATTGATGATGATGACGGAATTGCTCGACCTTACGTTGTCACCATTGAGCGTGGAAGTGGCGAAGTGCTGGCGATCCGTAGAAACTACGAGGAGGGTGACCCACTCACCCTTAAACGTCAGCACTTCGTCCACTATAATTATGTACCGGGATTTGGCTTTTATGGCCTCGGATTGATCCACATTATTGGTGGATACGCCCGCGCTGGAACTTCCTTGATACGTCAGCTTGTTGACGCTGGTACGCTCTCCAATCTCCCGGGAGGGCTAAAGTCTCGTGGACTACGTATCAAGGGGGACGATTCCCCTATCAATCCGGGTGAGTTTAAGGATGTGGACGTACCGTCAGGGTCTATCCGTGACAACATCATGCCACTGCCGTACAAAGAGCCTTCACAGACGCTCCTAGCGCTTCTAAATCAAATTACGACTGAGGGGCGGCGTCTGGGCGCTATTAGTGATATGGACATCTCTGACATGTCCGCCAACGCTCCTGTGGGCACAACACTAGCACTACTAGAGCGCACACTAAAACCTATGGCTGCGGTGCAAGCACGCGTACACTACGCGATGAAGCAAGAGTTTAAGCTACTCAAGGCCATCATGGCTGAGTATGCCCCTGAAGAGTACGCGTACATCCCATCCAGAGGCGAAGTAGGAGCCAAGCGGGCAGACTACCTGATGGTAGACGTGATACCCGTCAGTGACCCTAACAACTCGACTATGGCCCAACGGGTCGTACAGTACCAAACAGTGCTACAGATGTCAGCGCAGGCTCCACAGATATACGACCTGCCTCAGTTGCACCGCCAGATGATAGAAGTATTGGGCGTGAAGAACGCCGACAAACTCGTCCCGACTAAGGATGACGCAAAACCAGCCGATCCGATAAGCGAGAACATGGATGCCCTAGTTGGCAAACCTATGAAAGCGTTCATCTATCAGGATCAAGACGCTCACATCGCTACGCATATGTCGTTTATGCAAGACCCGATGGTGGCTCAGTTGATTGGTCAAAACCCACAGGCCAAACAGATTATGACTTCGCTACAAGCGCACATCGCAGAACACCTTGGGTTCTCTTATCGTCAGAAGATAGAAGAAAAACTAGGCGCACCGCTACCTGCCCCGAACGAAGAGATGTCAGAAGACATGGAAGTACAACTGTCACGTCTGGTCGCAGACGCAGGCAAGCAGTTACAGCAGGCTAACCAGCAGCAGGCGGCGCAGAAGAAAGCTCAAGAACAGCAAAAAGACCCGATCATGCAAATGAAGCAAGCTGAATTGCAGATCAAACAAGCTGAAGAGGAGCGCAAAGCAGCAAACGATCTGGCAGATCAAAAGATCAAACAGTTTGATATGCAGCTAAAAGAGCAAAAGATTTTGTTGGATGGCAATGTTGCCTCCGAACGCCTGAAGTTAGATGAGAAAGAACTCATGTTAACCGCGCAGAAGGACGGGTTAAAGATGGCGGGAGATAGGCGTGTATCCAACGCCAAACTTGACATGGATAGCCTAGAAGCTGACCGTGGAAAACCTGACCGCAACTCGGAAGGTAACCAGTAAATATGGCTAGAACCGTCTTTGACGTGCTGAAAACTAAACTCGAGGATGATAAATCCTCCGCAAAAGAATTTCTTGGAACAGGTGGAGCAAAAGACTTCTCTCAATACAAGGAAGTTGTTGGCTTAATTCGGGGTCTCGAAGCTGGCATTAACTACGTGGAAGACCTTGCGAAGAACTATATGGATAACGATGATGACTGACAAACCAGTTGAAATTAGCGATGACGACTTAGAACTACAACTACCTAGACCCGTAGGCTACCGCGTGTTGATAGCCTTACCACAACCCGAAGAAACCGTTTCAGGAACATCAATCTTGAAGACAGAGACTGCCAAAACTCAAGATCACATTATGTCTATCATAGGACTTGTTGTGGACATGGGTGACCAAGCGTATTCCGATGCAGAACGTTTCCCCACCGGAGCATGGTGTAAGGAAGGTGACTTTGTAATGTTTCGTATGAACTCAGGAACACGGTTCACCATTGGCGGGGTCGAGTATCGGCTTATGAACGACGACTCTATTGAGGCCGTTGTAGCTGATCCATCAGGCATTCAGAGGGCGTAGATATGGCATTTCAAAAAGTAGAATTTGAGTTTCCTGAATTAGAGGATAACAAATTAGAAATAGAGGACTCCGGTGCAGTTGAAGTTGATATCTCCGGTAAAAAGACTAAAAAGGATTTCGCAGAAGATGCGGCTAAGTCTGACGATGACAGTCGTGAGGTTGAGGTGGAGGTTGTTGATGATACGCCTAAAGCTGACCGTAATCGCAAAGCGTCTGAACCTCCAGAGGACGTCACAGATGATGAACTTGAGGATTACTCTGACAAGGTTCGTAAGCGTATCCAGCATTTTAGTAAGGGATACCATGACGAGCGCAGGGCTAAAGAAGAAGCCCACCGTCAGAGCCAAGAGCTTGAGCGCGTTACTCAACAGCTTATGGAAGAGAACAAAAAGCTAAAAGGTAACGTCAATAAGAACCAAGCTGCTTTATTAGATCAGGCTAAGAAAAACGCCGCTATTGAATCAGATAATGCTAAACGTGCGTACAAAGAAGCGTACGAGTCTGGTGACTCAGATGCAGTGTTGGATGCACAAGATAAGCTAACCAATGCTAAGTTAAAGTCCGAAAGACTAGCAAACTTCAAACTACCGTCTTTACAGGAAACAGAAACACCTGTACCAAAAGAAGTAGAACAAATCGCTCCGGCAGTACAAGTCGATGGTCGGGCCGCAGATTGGCAAAAAGCTAATACGTGGTTTGGTCCTGACGATGAGATGACAAGTTTGGCGCTGGGGCTGCACAACAAACTTGTCAAACAGGGCGTAAGCCCGCAGAGTGATGAATACTACGAGTCGATTGACACTCGTATGCGTCAAGTATTCCCCGATAATTTCGAGGATGCTGAACCGAAGCGAAAGCAGACACAAGTGGTAGCGCCCGCAACGCGGAGTACAGCCCCACGGAAAGTGACGTTGACACGCACTCAGGTACAAATCGCTAAAAGGTTGGGTTTGACACCCGAACAATACGCCAAACAGGTTGCAATAGACATGAGGAAAGCAAATGGCTGAAAATCGCATAGACCGCGAATTAGACAAACGTGAAAAAACTGTACGTAAGAAGGCTTGGACGCGCCCGGAGACTCTACCTTCTCCAATTCCCCAAGACGGTTACGGATTTCGGTGGATTCGCGTTAGTAATCAAGGCCAGATAGACGCTACCAATGTCTCATCTAAATTACGCGAAGGTTGGGAGCCTGTAAGGGCAGCAGATCACCCAGAGATTGCTATGGTTACAGTAGAACAAGAACGGTTTGCTGACAACGTAGTGATAGGTGGCTTGATGCTTTGTAAAGCTCCACTGGAGATGGTTGAAGAACGCACTGACCATTTTCAACAACAGACGGACAGTCAAATGAACTCCGTTGATAACAACCTAATGCGTGAAAATGACCCTCGTATGCCGTTGTTTAATGATCGCAAGACCAAAGTAACCTTCGGCAAAGGAACTTAACTTTTTAGGAGCTTAAAATGGCTTATCCTACTATCTCGGCCCCCTATGGGCTAAAGCCTGTTGGCTTGGTCGGCGGGCATAATTATGTGGGTTCTACCCGCAAAATACCTATTGCTTCCAACTATGGAACAGGAATCTTCTACGGAGATGTTGTACAGTACACAAGTGACGGTACTATCATTATCTCCACCTTGCAGAACAATACTTCAGCAGTTGCTGGCGTTATCGGTGTTTTTCTTGGATGTAGTTTTACTGACCCAAACTCGGGTCAAGTAGTATTCAGGCAAAATTACCCTGCAAGCACTGTAGCATCTGATATTGAAGCTATCGTTGTGGATGATCCCAACGTGATCTTTAAAGTTGTGAACGTTACGAACACAACTGCTAACGGCGCAACAACTGGACTCGCGCCTTTGGCGAAGTCTCGTGCCACTACAATCTCTTGTAACGCGGAGTTGGTGCTTAACACAGGACTGACTGCTACAGGTAATGGCCGTATGGGCGTGTTTATTAACAACGTCACATCTGTCTTACCATTCACTGTAATCGACGTAGTGCCAGACACGGTTGATAGTGCAGGCAATTTCACAGAGTTTCTCGTGAAGTTTACTGCTGGCTATCATCGCTATGACCACACCGTCGGCGTTTAAGGAGATTAACTAATGGCTATTTCACGCGCACAGCTACTTAAAGAGCTGCTCCCGGGCCTGAACGCATTGTTCGGCTTGGAATATGCAAAATACGGTGAAGAACATACCGAGATTTTTGAAACAGAATCCTCAGATAGAAGTTTTGAGGAAGAAGTTAAATTATCAGGTTTCTCAGCGGCACCTGTCAAGAACGAAGGCTCTGCCATCGAATATGACAATGCTCAAGAGGCGTTCACCGCACGCTACACACACGAAACAGTGGCAATGGGTTTCTCTATTACTGAGGAAGCTATTGAGGATAACCTGTATGACTCCTTGTCATCTCGTTATACTAAAGCACTGGCTCGTGCCATGGCGTACACTAAGCAAGTTAAGGCGGCTACAATTCTAAACAACGCCTTCTCTAGCGGCACCACTTACGGCGACGGCGTTGAGCTTTGCTCTACTGCTCACCCGCTGATTTCTGGTGGGTCAAACTCTAACGAACCAACAGTAGCTGCAGACTTGAATGAAACTTCCCTTGAGGCGGCTATCATTCAGATTGCAGGTTGGACTGACGAGCGCGGCCTGTTGATCGCTGCAAAACCTAAGAAACTTGTGATTCCACCGAACCTGCAATTCGTTGCAACTCGTTTGTTGGAAACAGAAGGTCGCGTAGGCACTGCAGACAACGATCTTAACGC
>Ga0307995_1001101_pt1 | contig 17252 bp, 15 predicted proteins | sample EllFjometagen262_FD_203132 | JGI IMG/M metagenome (GOLD analysis project Ga0307995, IMG submission 203132) | Marine microbial communities from Ellis Fjord, Antarctic Ocean - #262 | ecosystem: Environmental > Aquatic > Marine > Unclassified | place: Southern Ocean | collected 2014-11-02
CGTCTCGGTATAAACCTCTGGTGAGAATAACGCTATCGGCATGGCTTTCAATTGTGCAGTCGAGTTTGCCGCCGCCAGCAATTCTCGCGCCAACGCTAACACTGTCGACGGCGGTTTTTTCACGAGAAATTTTTATGGAGTGAGTCATTGCATCGACATCAACCGACCCAATGACTATTAGTCAATGGGTCCTCGCGCGAAAACGGCGTAAGTGGTTGATATTCAAAGAAATTTGGCTCCCCGACCCGGGCTCGAACCAGGGACCCATTGATTATGAGCCAACCGCACTGGCGGCCAATGCGTCTGTAAGTTGAAGAGATTTAAGTGTTTATGTTTTGGTTAGTTCCGATTTGGCCCTCAACCGAGCGGATTCAAAAACGAGAAACGGGGAAACAGTTTACAGGTTTGCCTCGTATTGTCATTTTCTCGATTCGTTTCAACGAGTTGGCGATCCCTAACTTCGTCCGAATTAATGAACAGGATTTGGATCTATCCCGAGTGACCCTCGAAATCCGTCCGAAAATTGAAATTCGGGCATCCGCAGAGTGCTCGAGAATGTGCCGGAGTGGGGCGATTTCGGTGGCATGGGGAAGGGGATCCCGAGGGCGGAATTTTGCCGGAGGCGCGAGATCTGGATGCGAGCGGCGGATTTTGTCGCCCCCCCCGGGCAGGTTTAACTTTGACCAAATCGGCACCGAGGTCGGCGAGGATAAGGCCGCAGGTAGGACCCATCACCATGTGGCTGAATTCGCCGACCCTGAAACTATCGAGGGGGCGTGGCGCACTGCTCATGTTGTGCTCCTTTCTCCTGCGTAAGTAAAGCCCTTGGGCAAACCAACCTCGGGGACGTTACCATAGAGGGCCTCATCTGGCAGTCCACGTAGCAGTACCTCGCGTGCGGCGATCAACGCATCTACATCTACACCTGTGCGCAGACCCATCGCTTCCAGCATAAAGACAAGATCCTCAGTCACAAGATTGCCGGTTGCTCCCGGCGCATAGGGGCAGCCGCCAAGTCCGCCGAGCGAGGAATCGAAGGTGGTCACGTCAACCTCGAGGGCTGCCACGACGTTGGCGAGGCCCTGGCCACGCGTGTTGTGCAGATGAGCACCGCCCATTTTCTCCGCACCAATCTCGCAGCGCAGACGGCGGAACATGCGTTTGATCTGGGCTGGGTTGGCATAGCCGGTCGTGTCCGAAAGACCGATGCTGTCCGCGCCCGCCTTTGCCAGTAGGCCGGCCATCTCGATCACCCAGTCCTCTGACACCGTGCCCTCGAGTGTGCAGCCAAACGCTGTCGAGATGCCAACCTCGACATCCGGACGCTGTTGGACAGGCAGAGAGTCGCGAAAAGCGCAAACTCGGCGGACCTCTTCGATCGCCTCTTCGGGGGTCTTGCCAATATTTTTGAGGCCGTGCGCCCGCGAGGCTGAAGGCGGCATGGTCACCTTGCGCGCACCCGCTGCAATGGCGAATTCTGCGCCTTTAAGGTTGGGAACCAGCGCTAGAACCGTGAGCCCCTCAAGTTTGTTCGCTTCTCTTACCAGCGTGGCGCAATCGGCCATTTGCGGCAGCAGGCGCGGGGACACGAAAGATCCCACTTCGATCTCCCGAAGCCCTGAGGCCGCCAGCGCTTCGATCCAATGAAGTTTAGCCTCTGTTGGCATTGTGCGTTTGATGCTCTGTAGCCCGTCCCGCGGACCGACCTCACTCACCAGTACGTCGACTTCCTGGGGCTCCTTCATATCACACCTTCTTTTTTAAGGGCCGAGATCTGGGCATCGTCATAGCCGAGCTCGATCAGAATTTCGCTTGTATGTTCGCCCAACGTAGGAGGCGGAGAATCGACTCCAGGAGCCATGCCATCAAGCTTGGCACCTATCCCGACCAGTTGCAGATCCTCCTCACCAACGCGGTGTGTTTGTAGCAGTCCCCGATCAGCAAGTTGCGGATGTGTCAGTGCCTCGGGCACTGACCAGACAGGCCCCGCGGGAACGCCCTGCGCTGTCAGTTTTTCGACCCAGTCAAGGGTGGGGGCAGTTGCAAAGACCTTCTCCAGTTCGGCGGTCAGGGCGGGTCGGTTGGCCAGTCGGTCTTTCCGGTTAGCAAAGCGTGGATCCTGCACCAGGGCCGGGTTGCCGATGATCTCGCAAAGCACCTCGAACTGTTCCTGTTTGTTGGCGGAAATATTCATCACGCCATCGGCGGTTCTGAATGTTCCCGACGGGCTGGCGGTGAAATTGTCATTGCCATTCGGGGTGGGTGCCTGCCCGGCGATCAGGTGATTCGACACCACCCAACCCATCGTCGCAATGACGGCCTCAAGCATCGAGACGTCAATAAAGGTACCACGATCCTGCGCCTTATTGGCAAGGGCTGCGGCAACGGCAAAGGCAGCCGTCATGCCGCCAATGGTGTCGGCCATCGGGTAGCCCACACGGTATGGAGCGGTGTCGGCATCGCCGGTGATCGACATCACACCACTCATTCCCTGTACGATTTGGTCATATGCGGGCAGTTTCGAAAGCTCTCCATCCTGACCGAACCCGGAGATAGCACAATAGACAAGGCGAGGGTTTTCCTGGCGGAGTGTCTCATAGTCAAGATTGAGGCGTGCCATCACCCCGGGACGGAAATTCTCGACCAGGGCATCGGCCTTTTGTACCAACTCCTTCAGGATGCGTTTTCCAGATGTCGATTTCAGGTTAAGGGTAATGGACCGTTTGCCCGGATTTTGCGCCAAAAAAGATACGCCCATCAGATCGGCGTTGCGTGCGGGGTCAGCCCCAAGCTGGCGTGCAAGATCACCTGTGCCCGGGGTTTCGACCTTGATCACATCGGCCCCCATATGGGCCAATTGATGGCAGCAGAACGGACCGGCCAGTACATTGGTCAGATCAAGAATACGAATACCCTTCAGCGGTGCCTGCGTCATTGTCCGCGTCCTTCGTGCACAACCTTGGCTACGGTAAAGAATTCGCGGCAGTAACTACCTTTTTCCGGCGCGCCATAGGATGATCCTTTTCGGCCCGTAAATGGCGCGTGAAAGTCCATCCCAGCGGTGGGCAGATTGACCTGTATCATGCCTGCCTCAGCGTTTTGCGTGAAGTGGTCTATCTTGGCGACATCCCGCGAGACGATGCCCGCTGACAAACCAAATTCGCTGTCGTTGGTTGTGTTTAGAGCTGCGTCATAGTCCGGCACCCGCAATACAGCAGCGATTGGGCCGAAGATCTCGTCACGCGCCACTGCAGCCTGTGGTGACACATCTGTAAACAGGGTTGGAGCAAAGTAATGTCCTGGGGTTTTCGATGTCACCTCGCTGCCGCCAGCGGCAAGTGTGGCTCCGTCCGCCGCAGCATTGGAGATGCATCTTGTGTTAATGGCCAGCTGCGCCTCACTGGCCACTGGGCCTATCTGCGTTTCCGGCGCGCGCGCATCACCGATCCTAAGGTCTTTCATTGCCGCACAAAGACCATCTACAAATGCCTCGTGTATTCCCTCTGTGACGATTAGGCGGGATGAGGCCGTGCATCGTTGGCCGGTTGAAAAAAAGCTACCCTGAATGGCGCAGTGAACTGCCAGATCCAGATCCGCATCATCCAGCACAATCAGTGGGTTTTTGCCCCCCATCTCAAGCTGCATTTTGGCCCCACGAGTGAACAGTGCGGCACCGATCTTGCGCCCGACGGGTGTGGAGCCAGTGAAAGTGACGCCAGAAATCTTTGGGTGTGTAACGATCGCTTCCCCTACTTCACCACCCGTGCCCATCACAAGATTGAATACACCCTCGGGCAGACCCGCGCGTGCAATGATGTCGGACAACATCCATGCCGATCCGGGTACCAGTTCGGCAGGTTTGAACACAACCGTATTGCCATAGGCCAGAGCGGGTGCAATTTTCCATGCCGGGATCGCCAGCGGGAAATTCCAAGGAGTGATCACGCCCACAACGCCAATTGGCTCGCGCAGAACTTTAAGCGACACACCTTCGCGCAGAGATTGGTAAACATCGCCGGTTGTGCGATACGCCTCGGACGCGAAAAATTTGAACAAATGCCCGGCGCGATGCGCTTCTGCCTTGGCCTCGGCCAAGGTTTTGCCTTCTTCGCGGGCCAGCATGTCGCCCAGCTCGTCCACACGAGCGAGGATTTCCGACCCGATGCGATCAAGCGCTTCGAACCGCACCAGAGGTGATTCGACGCGCCATTTCGGAAAGGCCGCAGCCGCGCACTCGATCGCTACAACGGTCTGGTTGGCACTGGCCTGAGCATAATGACCAATCGTGTCGTTCAGGTCAGATGGGTTGATATTGGGGACAGCATCGTTGCCAGCGGTCCATGTTCCAGCGATATAGTTGGGAAAGGAGTTTACAGTCATAGCAATTCCTCCAGAATTGGTCGCCACCCGATATCTTCATGCCGGTGATCCACGGTGTTAACGTAGAAATAGGTCGGTCCATGATAGCCTCGGCACACACGCCCATCGGCGCGACTGGCGACTGGTTCGGCCGTCCAGCTGACCGCACCGAACCAGTTCCACAAACCGTTATGGGTGGAGTTCAGATGATCTGGGATAAGCGGGCTGGTATGATCCATTGCCTCAGGCTTTGGTGCGTTCGACGCAGTACCGCCTACCAACGTATCCCATTCATTGGGCAGTGTCGCACCCTGATAAGGATCATCATGGGGCGTATCACCGCCGGTCATCAACCGACAGTGAAACTGCCTGCCATCAATCGACACTTCGGTGCCAAAGACATACCCGGCCTGATCCAGATCTTGCCAGCTGACGCGGGTCATAAGCATCCGGTCGGCCACCAGATACTGAGTGCCTCCCTGTTGGAACACATGCCAGTTCAGGCGTTTGATAGGGTCTTTAGGGCTGTCTGTGAGGGCCCAGTTATCCCAATTCGGGTCACGCTCAAATTCTGGGACGTTACCGGTTTGTAGGCCCTCGTAAGGACAAAGAACTGTAAGATCCGTGATCCAGGGCCGGGTTGCTGGGGCAAGGATCTGTCCTGCATGTGATAGCCCACCCAGCTGGCGGGTTCCGATATATTCCATCATCACTCAGTCACTGGTGTTGTGCGAAAACGCTGCAGGATCCGAAACAGCATTTCCGCCGATATGATTTCCGTTCGTTCGGAGGGGTCGAGTGGCGGCGAGAGCTCGTCTATATCTAATCCGCCTAAAGGCGCCTCAGCAAATCCATCCAATAGTTCGTAATACTGACGAGGTGTTATGCCACTGTGCACGACAGAGCCCGTTCCGGGAAGATAGCCCGCGTCCATGGCATCAATATCAATCGACAGATAGAGTTCATCACAACCTTGCATCGCGTGTGCAAGCGCTTGGCGCACGACCTCCACTGTGCCCAGACTATGCACCTCACTGGCCGAAAACACCCGACCGCCTTGTTTTTCGATCAGGGCCAGATCGCCGCCATCGACCCAGCCAGCGATTCCGATCCAGACCATATTAGACACATCAACGTTGGGTAGTTCGGAAATCCGGCGGGCATTGGTCGCGTGGTTGTGGCTGCCCCATGCGCCCAATCGGTCAGAGAAATCCAGATGACCGTCTATCTGGATATATCCAAAACGTGCGTTTGGTGCACGTTTTGCCAGCCCACGGGAATACCCCAGACAGGCTGGAAAGCTGTTGTAGTGATCACCGCCCAGCGCAAGAGGAATCGCACCAGCAACGGTCAGCGCTTCGGTCATTGCGGCGATGGCCTGGGTCGTTGCATCGACGTCATCCGCCGTAATCTCGGCATCCCCGCAATCGACCAGCCAGTTCTTTGCGGGCAGAGTACGGTGTCCTGTGTCCGGGTTAAAACTACCCCCCTGCGGGCGCTTGGATTGTAATAGAGTTGTCGCCTTGCGCAACGCTTCAGGGCCGAATCGGGCGCCGAGACGGCTGGAATGGGTCCAATCGCTCGGCATGCCTACCACGCCGATCTGGCCTGGGGCCACATCAGTCACGTCGGATGCGGGGCCATCAAACAGACGAAATCCCGGCTGATTCAATGGTAAGTGAGATGTTGTAATTGCTGCAGTCATTTCAGTTCATTTTCCTTAGAGGCTACTGTATCGTTAGAGGCTAACTGTATCGAAATCCGTGGTCCCAAATCCCAGACGCGCATAGACAAACGCTAGCAAGGCCGTAACCATAAGCCGCTGGCCAACTTTCACTATGCCCATACCTGGTCTGGTCGGGTTCAAACCAGTCAGCATGATGGCGCTGACACGGTGCTGCCCTAGAGTGCTGAGCCATTGCGTCACCGTATCAAGATCGCAGCCGCCCAAACGGGGCCGGTCACAAAGCGCGCTGAGCGATGTTTCAAACACAGACAGGTCAAATCGCACAAACAGTGGCTTTGTCGAATTTCGCCACTGGGTAAAAGCCACAAGATCTGTGGCGGTGTCTATTTTACAGGTGGTGTCGGAGCCATTCTCCAATGGCGCGATATGAAAGTTGCGCGCGTCGCATGACGTTCCACCAAGTTGCACGGTCTGACAGTCCTGCAACGCTTTCTGCACGGTCACCGACAGGCGATCCGATCCACCCAACAGCAACGCACAGGCCCCTGCACGATTGATCTGGCGTGTCGCCGTCATCAAGGCTGCGTGGATAGCTTCATCAGATCCCAGCGCTATATCCCCAAGATCGCACAACCGCTCATGCAGCCCATCTGTCGAAATGTCCTGCCGTGCATCGATATCTACCGGGTGGCTGAATTGAGGATTTGCGTGCCAGCCAAAATAAACCGAGGTTTCGCGCAGTGCGCGTGCTGCAAGGGATTGACCCGCAAAAGGCGCGCTTGTGTCCTCAAACGGAAGGCCCAGCACTGCCAGTTGGCCGGACCTCACATCGCCGATTGCTTTGGGCTGTGAGCGCATGAACGATAGGTGCCCTGCCATGCGTGGTAATGGTCCTGATCGCAAAGGCATCAGCGTACTCCTTTTTCAAGTCTGTTATTCACGGCTTGCAAGATTGCTAGCGCCGCCTGGGTTTCCGTCTCGCCATGACTGTCCAAGGCTGGGGCGAGTCCAAAAACAGCAGCGGCAATGACATTGCCCTCGACAGCACCAATTTGCGCGACCATCTGTGCGGGCGAGAGCCCACCCAAGCGGCGTGGTTGCGACAGCCAGATGCCCGCAAGGCCCTGTAAATCGACAGAAAGAACGATCGGAGAGGTTTTAGATAAGTCGTTCTGGGCACTCGCGGCTAGTGAAACTACGCGAACGCCTGTACCTATGATCTGCTGAGCCGCAATGCCAAGCGCTTTTAGACCGCTGGAGTCACCGCCAACCAGAACCATCCGCGCGCCCTTTTTTAGCACTGACCTACATTGCGCCTCGACGGCGGAAAAATGCTTCTCCGTCTCAAGTGGAAAGACATTCACATCGCCCAGATCGATGGCGTTCCCCGACGTGTTCTCGGGCCCGGATGCGTACCGCAGTTGCCTCGCGAGGTATCGCTGACCCGCTGTAGGTCTCTCGAAATTGTCGCAATAATATCCTGCCAGCGCGACCTGACCGGACACAAGGTCTTCCAGATCGCCAACAGTTGCACCCAAAAAACTGGGGATTTGGTAAAATTGAGTCTGCGCCGCGTCATTCATTGCGCAAAGCCGCTACCAGAGTTTCAATCGCTATCAGTTCCGACATGCCCCGCGTGTCGAGCGCAGGGGCAAGTCCCGTGATCACAATTGCCTGCCAAGAGCAGGTCATCGACTCAATGACGGCAACCAGCGTTTCGGGTTTCATCCCGCCGGGGTTAAGTCCGACAACACCCGCTGCATGACCCATATCAATGACCGACAAGTCAATCCAGAGAACGGCGCCATCAGACTTATGGGGGATATCTGTTGCTCCCTCATCTAACTGCCGGGCGGTACGCCAAATCATCTCGCGTTGGCTGATCAGGTCCCAGGTCTCGATAGGTTGCTCGCCGTTCAAGCCCACCCAGATTGTGTTCGTCGGCCGTGCAGCGACATCGCGCCGGACATGCGGCATGGTAGCTACAACAGGCAAGTCGGGCAAAGCCTCCAGAACTGCCGTTGCAACATCCGAATCTCCGCCCAACACAACTGGCACGACTTGGCGATCAACCATCTGCGTCACAAGATGCATCAGCGTGCCAGACCAATCGCCCGACAAGTCTATATTCCCGAGATCATAACCCTTCGCAGGCAGATCAACATCAAGCCGTTCAGCCATCTCGCGCAGTGCACCCGGCGCCAGAGAGGTTCCAAATCGTGACCCAGTTTTAACTTCACTTGGAACGCCCAAGACCCCGACGTCATCCGTAGTGCATTGTGTAATTTCGCCAAGCGGTAAGCCGGCAAAGCCAGTCAACATCGGTCGTCTATCTGCATTATTCATTGCCAAGTACCTTCATAGATTGCGGTTTCCTATTGCTACTAAATTGGCTACAATCAGCCGGAGAATTACGTTGAAAGGACTGCCTATGTACGACAAGCCCCAAGCCCCAGACACAATAGGTGGAGGTGTCGAAGCGGTTGAACGCGCATTGCGTTTGCTGGACTGCTTTGTACCCGGTGATACGGGCCTGTCTCTGAAAGAGGTTGCGAATCGCAGTGGTGTCAACAAAGCGACAATCTTGCGTCTGAGCGTCTCGCTTGAAAAGTTTGGCCATATCACGCGAGACGCCGAAGGCCTGTTTCACCTCGGGCCGGCTTTGTGGCGCCTGGGGTCCGTATTTCGTCAGAACCTGCGCATGGGGCCTATTGTGCGCCCGGTGCTGACGAACCTGATGAATACAACGGGGGAAAGCGCGTCTTTTTACGTGCAGCGCAGCAACTCCGGCGTTTGTCTTTACCGTGTCAATTCGCACAGGCTTGCGCGAGATCATATCGAAGAGGGCGAGATCATTCCGCTGAGCATGGGCTCGTCGGGCCGGGTGCTGGATGCCTATTCCATCCGACAAGGCAAAAAGGCCACCAGCATCCGAAAGGCCGGGTATTATCTTAGTCTCGGCGAACGTGATCCGGACGTTGCTGGATTGTCTGTTCCGGTTCTTGGGCTTGAGGGCGAGCTGTTGGGTGCAGTCAGCCTGTCGGGTCTGCGCGTTCGCTTCAGCGAAACCGTTATCGAAGGCTATCACGATGCACTCCTTGATGCCGTCCGCCAGATTCGGACCGAGATTGGCGGCATATAAGGAACGCATTATTTGTCAATATTCTTGCTGCGGCCAATCAACTGAACGCCGATCAGCATCGCAATAGAAACTACAATCAGGCAGGTAGAAATCGCGGCAATGGTAGGGTCGAGTTGATCTCGCAGTGAATTGAACATACGGCGTGTAATTGTGGCTTTATCCCCGCCCGAAATCAGCATCGAAATCACCACCTCGTCAAGCGACGTGATGAAGGCCAGAAAGGCTCCTGTCTGGATCGAGAATTTGACTTGCGGAACTGTCACCGTCCACAACGCATATGCCCGCGATGCCCCAAGGCTACGTGCCGCCAATTCTTGATCGAAATCGTAGTTCTGCAAGCCCGACATGACGGTCACGATCACAAAGGGTAACGCCAGCGCGGTATGGGCGATCACAATTCCGGTAAGCGTGTAATTTAGCCCCAGCTTGGCATAAAGACTGAACACACCGACACCAATCAGGATCACCGGTATTACAATGGGCATGATCACTAGGATCTGCGCAGCGCTCCTGATCCGTGGGGTGCAACAATGCAGGCCATAGGCACAAAGTGAGCCTAAAGGTGTCGCAATCGCCGTGGTTATTACCGCCGCTATAAGGGAGGTCTGCGTGGCGCTCATCCATTCTGGGGAGGTGAAATAGGTCGTGTACCAGCGAAACGAAAACGACGTTGGCGGGAACTCCAGAAACGAGGCCCCCGAAAACGACATTGGGATCACGATAAGCGTGGGCAGGATCAGAAAAAACAGCACCGCAATGCCAACCACAGTTAGCCATAGGCCGTCAATTTTGCGTTGTCCTATTTGTTCCATCTCAGATTCCTCAGCGTATGAACAGTTTGTCGAGACCAAAGAACCGGTTCATCAGCCAGATTACCACCAGTGCCATTAGCAACAGAACAACGCCCAAAGCCGATGCAGCGCCCCAATTGGAATAAACGGTGATAGTGCTTTCGATCCGTTGCGCCAGCATCTGTACCCGGCCACCACCCAGCAAAGCAGGTGTGACGAAAAAGCCTAGAGACAGGATAAAAACCAACACGATTCCGGCAAAAAGACCCGGCAGCGACATTGGGAAAAATACCCGCCAGAATGCTCCGCGCGGGCTGGAGCCAAGACCTATTGCCGCACGCACCAGGTCTGTGTCCACGGTGCGCATAGTGGCATAAAGCGGCAAAACCAGAAACGGCAACATGATATGTACCATGCCAATGATCGATCCCGTCAGATTGTGCGCCAGTTGCAGCGGCTCGTCGATAATGCCCATTGACATCATTGATGAATTGATGATGCCATTACGTTGTAACAGCACCAGCCAAGCGTATGTACGCACCAGAACCGACGTCCAGAACGGGACCAGCACGAAAACCATCAGAATGGCAGCCGTTTTGTCCGACACCTTGGTCAGCCAGTAACACAACGGATATCCGAGAAGGACACAAATAACTGTTACGGCGACGCTGATCTGAAAGGTGACAACAAAGGTCCGCTTATATAGAGCGCTTTCAAAGATACGCGCGTAGTTTTCCATGCTCAACTCGCCCGCCGCATTGTAAAACGAGAGCGAAGACAGCCAGAGAACCGGGAGAAAGACGACAACGAAAATAACCAGAACTGCGGGTATTGAAAGTCCCAGAAACGTGCGGCGTTCGCGGCGTTCCTCGGATTTGAGCGTGCTTACGTTCTGAAGTGTTTCAGCACTTTCATAGGCCTCGGCAGCGCTCATGACGCATGTTCCGGCACTATGATCGTGTCTTCGGGATGCAGGGCAAGGCCAATTCGCTCTCCCTTGGAGGGCAGGCCAGTCTGGCCAGCGCGATTGGCAGGGACGCGTACATTAATCTCGCCTACACTGTCGTGCTTAACGATAACCAGCACGCTTTCGCCTTGATAGATGATGTCGTGGACATGGCCAGATAAATCATTGGCAGTTTCAGGCACAGCACCAGAGGTGACTTCCAGCAACTCGGGCCGGATCACCAAGTGATGGCCACCGCTACCCTGGGCAATAGTTGAACCAGATTTCAGCAGGCGCCCATTGAGATGAGCCTTATCGTTGGCCACCTCCACGGGCAAGGAAATTGATTCACCGACAAAATCCGCCACAAAGAAACTATGAGGCTGACGATAGAGCCGCTCAGGTGTGTCGATCTGCTCGATCCGTCCGTGATTGACCACTGCAATCCGGTCCGACATCGTCAGGGCTTCGCGCTGATCATGGGTCACGTATACAACGGTTGCATCCAATTTTTGATGGAGCGCCTTTAGTTCGATCTGCATATGTTCGCGCAGCTTTTTGTCGAGCGCGGAAAGAGGCTCATCCATCAGGATGATCCGCGGCTCGAATACCATCGCGCGTGCAAGGGCGACACGCTGTCTTTGGCCGCCGGACAATTGGTTGATACGTCGATCCCCATAGCCCCCAAGCTGACACGTATCCAGCGCATGTTCAGCGCGGGTCTTTTGATCGCTTTTAGAAATCCCGCGGATTTTCAGTGGATAGGCCACGTTTTCAGCCACCGTCATGAATGGAAACAACGCATAGCTTTGAAAGACCATGCCAAGGCCGCGTTTGTTCGGCGGCGTTGCAATCACTTCCTGATCGCCAAACCGAATAGACCCGCTATCAGGACGTGTAAAGCCTGCAAGGGCCATCAGTAGCGTCGTCTTTCCTGAGCCGGAAGGACCAAGCAGAGTCAGGAATTCGCCTGCGGCAATATTCAGCGACACATCATCGAGCGCTTTGAACGATCCGTAGGACTTGCACAGACCGGATATATCGATCGGAAGGGATTGGGTGGATGACATACGTGATCCTTAACCTGAAAAAAATTGGCGCAGTGCAAAATGCACCGCGCCAAAGTGGATTACTGCTGGATCAGCGTGTCAAACTCTTCGGTCAACTCACCCAACTGGCCGATGTAAAAATTCGGGTCGACCAAAAGCTGTTTGTCATAGTTGCTGGGGTGCGTGTTAATCTTGATGGCCGCCTCTTTGGGGATAATACCTGTGTCAAACGCGACAGCGTTCACCGGGCCCAAAGGCATCGTCATCGCCAAACGCGCCTGCGATTTGGCACTCAACAACTCGTTGATCAGACGCATAGCGTTGACTTTATTCGGCGCGCCTTTGGGCACCAGCAAACAGTCGACATCCATAGTGCCGCCGTCAAAGGCATAGGCTACGTCGATGCCCGAACCCATCACGCTTTCCACTCGATTATGGCCCATGTGGATCATATCCACCTCACCATCACGCAGCAGTTGTGCGGACTGCGATCCGCCACGATACCAAACAGTTACTTTGGGTGCGATCTCTGCCAGTTTGGCCCAGGCCCTTGCCTTGCCCTCATCTGTTGCTAGCAGGTCATAGACCTCTCCCATGGGCACACCGTCGGCCATCAGTGCGGCCTCAAGGTTGTAGTTCACCTTCCCATGCATGCCGCGATTTCCAGGAAATTTCTCCGTATCCCAGAATTCTGCCCAGTTGGACGGACCATTGTCCCCAAAGACATCCTTGCGATAGGCGATCACTTTGGTGAAGTTGATAAAGCCTACATAGTGGCTGTTGATTAGCCCTTCTGGAATGCCGGTGGTGTCGACGGTTGAATAGTCGATCGGCTCAAGTTTACCTTCGCGCTTGAGTGTCTCACAAGATGGCAGATCCTGCTCGGTCACATCCCAGGCGACTGCACCCGCACTGATCTGCGCGCGCACATCCTGGAGGCCGTTTGTCGTATCTTCCTTGACAGTTAGATTCAAAGCCTTGGCTGCGGGCTTCAGCATAGCAGAGCGCAAAGCGTCCTGAAATGACCCACCCCAGGATGCAAACACTACCTCGCCGTCAGCGGCAGCTGGTCCACTGGCAAGTGCTACGGCAAACACGCCGCAAAGCATTGTTGTTTTTAAAAAATTCTTTGATGAATTGGTCGGTGACATTATAGATCCTCTCTTGTAGTTTATAATTATATTTCATTGAATGAAACGCAATTTCATTATTGCTAATTAAATAAGGCCTGTCAATAATTCTTTTCGGCCAACCCAGGGACTTAGATTTTGTTTATTGAAGACTTTGGTCTCAAGCCGCAACCTGCGAAAGCCATACTAGTCAAACATTTGTGTTGCGCTGGGCTTTGTGAAAAACGTGAATGAAAGACTGCATCGGGGCTTGAAGAGCCAGTTTCAGGCCATGTCAGGAACGACAGCTTATTTGCGAAAAGGAGTCATTGTCGGTATCCCAGCGGGTAATGGCGTTGGAAATTCTCGCCAGGCATTGATACTCGTCCATTGAATGACCGGTTTCGGGAAATATCGCGCTGCGTCTTTTTCGAGCCAGCAAAAGCAAAGGGGTAAAGGGGGGCTAAAGAGCGAAAATACCGCCTTCGCCACCTTCACAGGGATACCTAGGTCGAAATTTCGCCGGAGGTGAATGATCTGGATGCGAGCGGCGGCAGGTCGCTCCTGAGTCAGTCTCGGCGGACGGTCAGGGTGGATTTCGGGTGGAGCCGGGGTGGGCTCTGAGCATTTTCGGGTCACACGACGGATAGCTGAGTAGATAGTTATGGGAAATGGTGCGCCGGGATGGAATCGTCGAATTACCCGGATTTTACCCGCCGATATCCAGGGACCAAAAGACTAATAGTCAATGGGTCTCGGGACGTAACTGATTGGCCTGAAAGAGAGAAGTGGCTCTCCGGCCGGCTCCAACTCATTGATTTTAGAGCAAAAAAAAGCCGCTTCGAGTGATCTCATCAGCGGCTTTCATTTTATTTGGCTCCCCGACCCGGGCTCGAACCAGGGACCCATTGATTAACAGTCAATTGCTCTACCAACTGAGCTATCGGGGAATTGAGAATCCGCATACTAAAGTATTCGGATTGGTACAGCAAACGGAATATCATTTTTTTGCATTGTTTTTGATGATTAATTCGACGGCGGTGAAAGTTGCAGTTTTATCTCACTTAAAAGCAATTATAACAGTCTTAATAACTGTTAATTGTGGTGAGGACAGGTTTATTTTTTATAAACGCATGGTCGAGTGTTTTTTATAAACAATGCGTCATCAGTAAAAAATATAGACAGCCTGACTCGAATCGTTACACTGACCTGACTCGAAATATAGCCTTTTGAGTGATCAACAACCCAATCATTTTATAGCGCAATAAATAGACACCCCAATTAATGAGTAAGCCCTTCCAACTTGTTACTGATTACACACCTGCTGGTGATCAGCCAAAAGCCATTGCTGACTTAATTACGGGCATTAATGACGGGCTGACACACCAAACATTGTTAGGTGTTACCGGTTCAGGAAAGACCTTTACAGCTGCTAATATCATTCAGAAACTGGGACGGCCAGCCATTATCATGGCGCACAATAAAACGCTCGCTGCGCAGCTCTATGGAGAAATGAAGGAGTTTTTTCCACATAATTCAGTGCAGTACTTCGTTTCTTACTATGACTATTATCAGCCAGAGGCCTATGTGCCTGCGTCCGATACTTTTATAGAGAAGGATGCGTCGGTGAATGAACACATTGAGCAAATGCGATTGTCTGCCACTAAGTCGTTATTCGAAAGACGCGATACAATTATTGTCGCATCTGTGTCGGCTATTTATGGTTTGGGTGATCCTAAAGCTTATTTAAAAATGTTGCTGCATGTCGTCGTTGGTGATGAAATCGATCAGCGCAGTATTCTGCGCCGCCTAGCTGAGCTGCAATATAAACGCAATGATATCGAATTAAAGCGGGGTACCTACCGGGTTCGTGGTGAGGTTATCGATGTCCACCCTGCTGACTCAGATCGTGATGCCGTTCGAATCGAGTTGTTTGATGCCGAAGTCGAAAAAATCAGTATTTTTGATCCACTCACGGGTGAGATTTTAAAAACAGTCAAACGAGTTTCCATTTATCCAAAGACCCATTACGCCACACCACGAGAAACCATACTTAATTCTATCGAACATATTCGAGAAGAACTAAAAGAACGGTTGGTTGTTCTTAATGACAACAACAAGCTGGTCGAAGCGCAACGGCTCGAACAACGTGTCAACTACGACACAGAAATGATGCGTGAGTTAGGTTACTGTAATGGCATCGAAAATTATTCACGTTACTTATCGGGACGCCAAACCAACGAAGCGCCACCAACGCTGTTTGATTACCTGCCAGACGATTGCTTGTTATTCATCGATGAAAGCCATGTCTCTGTTCCTCAGATTGGTGGTATGTATAAAGGTGATCGCTCGCGCAAAGAAACCCTGGTCGAGTATGGTTTTCGATTACCTTCGGCACTTGATAATCGGCCATTGCGTTTCGAGGAATTTGAGCTTCAGGCACCGCAGACTATTTATGTTTCGGCCACGCCTGGGCCGCACGAAGCGAAAATGAGTGGTGCTGTTGTTGAGCAAGTGGTTCGGCCAACAGGTTTGGTCGACCCTGCTATTGAAATCCGACCTGCGACGAGCCAGGTTGATGATGTTTTGTCTGAAATTAACAAACGCGCTGTTTTATCTGAACGTGTGTTAGTCACCACGCTAACTAAGCGCATGTCTGAAGACTTAACGGATTATTTGTCTGAGCATGGCGTTCGAGTGCGCTACCTGCATTCGGATATTGATACTGTAGAACGTATGGAAATCATCCGTGACTTGAGACTGGGTGAATTTGATGTGCTAGTTGGAATCAACCTGTTGCGTGAGGGCCTCGATATACCAGAAGTTTCTCTAGTCGCTATTTTGGATGCCGATAAAGAAGGTTTCCTGCGATCAGACAGAGCGTTAATACAGACCATGGGGCGAGCCGCGCGTAATATTAATGGCAGGGCCATTCTTTATGCCGATAAGATAACCGGTTCTATGCAAAGAGCAATGGATGAAACTGATAGACGTCGGGTCAAGCAAGAGGCCTTCAACCGGGATAATGATATTACCCCCGTGGGTATAGTTAAGCGGGTTACCGACGTCATGGATGTTGGTTATGGCAGTAATTTTAATCAGCGTCAGAGTCACTCAGATAAGGTAGCTGAGGCAACAAAAGAGTACAGCGGTCTTAATGCAAAGCAATTAAATAAAGCCTTAAAGAAACTTGAAAATACGATGTACGAACACGCTCAAAATCTGGAGTTTGAAGATGCAGCCAAAACGCGAGATAAAATTGCGCTGGTGAAAGAACAATATTTTAAAGGTGGTATGGCCGTAAGCTAGACGTCAGCGAAACCTTTAGTGGGTGTTATTTAGGACTGAGTATTATTACTATTTAAGTTGATCGCTTTAAGCTTTTCTGGTGGTGTTATTAAAAGTAATTCAAAACTAGCCAGCGTGATTTACGGTTTGTGATTGATCAAGTACGGTCAATAAAGCCCCGTCAGTTGATTGACTAAAAGGTGGTTAATGTTTTTATTGAGTATTTCAACGCGTTTGGATTGAACCATTCGACTGTGCTAGATTATCAAAATATTTTGATTGAGAAAAAATTTGAGCGCCCAACCCATCTTATATTCGTTTCGTCGTTGCCCATTTGCTATGCGTGCCAGAATGGCTTTGCTTAACTGCGGTATTAAACCTGAACTACGCGAAGTAAAACTACACAATATGCCGCCCGCACTGCTGGCCTTGTCGCCTAAAGCAACAGTACCCGTATTGCAATTGTCGGAGGGCAGGGTAATCGATGAAAGCCTCGATATCATGCGTTGGGCATTATCTATTGAAGACCCAAGTCATTGGCTTGAAAACATCGATATTAGTAATCAACTGATTGATCAAAGTGACAATAATTTCAAACCATTATTAGATAAATATAAATATGCCGATCGGCATACCGAGTTTAGTCAAATAGAGCATCGTCAAAATGCCGAACCTTTTATAAAATTACTCGATGAAAAATTAAATCAGCACCCCTATTTAGTGGATGGTCAGATAAGGCTCGCTGACATTGCAATCTTCCCCTTTATTCGTCAATTTGTCGGTGTTGAACCCAACTGGTTTTCACACAGTAACTATAGCGCAGTTAAGATTTGGCTCGACGCACTAATCGAATCGAGCCAGTTTAAAAAGATTATGCAAAA
>Ga0307995_1001106_pt1 | contig 17184 bp, 16 predicted proteins | sample EllFjometagen262_FD_203132 | JGI IMG/M metagenome (GOLD analysis project Ga0307995, IMG submission 203132) | Marine microbial communities from Ellis Fjord, Antarctic Ocean - #262 | ecosystem: Environmental > Aquatic > Marine > Unclassified | place: Southern Ocean | collected 2014-11-02
TGGAAATATAAATATAGGCAATGAATTGCCGTTAAACATAATCGCAGGTCCTTGTCAGTTGGAGAGCTCTGAGCATTCCCTAATGATTGCCCAATTCATGGCGGACGCATGCGCCAAAGTTGGTGCTGGATTTATTTTCAAGGGATCATTTGATAAAGCCAATCGAACATCGGTTTCTGGAAAACGTGGTGTAGGCATCGCCGAAGGCCTAAAAATAATGGAAACAGTAAAAAAGTCTGTTGGCTGCCCTGTAATTACTGATGTGCACGACGCTAACCAATGCGCTGAAGTTGCAACTGTCGTGGATATTTTGCAAATCCCTGCGTTTTTGTGCCGGCAAACCGATTTACTGATTGCTGCAGCAAAAACAGGTGCCGCAATTAACGCCAAAAAAGGGCAGTTTCTGGCGCCATGGGAAATGCCCAATGTAGCTGAAAAACTGGCTTCAACAGGAAACAAGAGAATAATGTTGTGTGAGAGAGGTACAAGCTTTGGCTACAATACTTTAGTCACCGATTTGCGGGGAATTCCCGAAATGATGAAAACTGGTTATCCAATAATAATGGACGCTACGCACTCTGTACAGCAACCAGGTGGGAAGGGTAAATCATCTGGTGGACAACGTGAATTTGCTCCATTAATGGCGCGCCTAGCAGCAAGCATTGGCATTGCAGGCGTATTTATAGAAACGCACGAAAATCCAGACAGTGCGCCATCAGACGGACCCAATATGATCAAATTAGATCAAATGCCAGATATTCTTGAAAATCTAATGAAGTTTGATCAACTTGCTAAAGAAAATCCGTTTCGCCTAAATGATTAAAATTGATAATAAACTAATGTCATTAACCTAAAAAATATCCACAACATATTAGTTAGAAAAGTTTTGCTAATGGAAAAATATGATTACATAATTATTGGCGCTGGTTCCGCAGGATGCGTGCTTGCAAATAAACTTGGTGAAGATACAAAAAATAAAATCTTAATTTTGGAGGCCGGTCCTATGGATCGTAATCTCATGATTCACATACCAGCTGGTGTCTATAGTGCTTACCGTAATCCTAAAATTAACTGGAACTATTCAACAGAAGATGAACCAGAGCTTTTTAATCGTAATGTCTCAATGCCGCGCGGCAAGGTTGTTGGAGGTTCTTCATCAATTAACTCAATGGTTTACATGAGAGGTCATCCTTTAGATTATGATCGTTGGCAATCAGAATGTGGATTAAAGGATTGGTCGTATGATCAATGCTTACCATACTTTAAGGCTGGTGAGAATTCTGATCGTGGAGAAAATCAGTGGCGGGGGGGCAATGGTTATCTTGGTGTAACAAAAGGTTCATTTAAGAATCCATTATTTGATGCTCTTGAAGAAGCTGGTACACAATCAGGGCAAGGTCACTCTGAAGATCTAAATGGCTTTAATCCAGAAGGAACAGCTAGGCTCGATGCAACACGAAAAAATGGAAAACGGTGTAGCGCCGCAGTTGCACATTTAAGGCCTGCACTCGCTCGTGGAAATATAACACTGATCACGAAAGCGCAGGTAGAGAAAATTAATATAAGCGGAAATTCAGCGACAGGTATTTCTTATAGACACAAAGATAAAGTTCACTCAGCTGAAGCCAATAAAGAAGTAATATTATCAGGTGGAGCAATAAATTCCCCACACCTATTAATGCTATCCGGAATAGGTCCAACAGATCATTTAAAAGAGCATGGAATAGAAACTAAAGTTAATCTTCCAGGTGTTGGACAAAACCTGCAAGACCACGCAACTGTGATACTTCAGTATGCATGTAAAAAAAGCTTTCCAATACACAAGGTAGACCAGCCTCATCGTAAATTAGCAACGGGGATTCAATGGGTCTTTACGCGCACGGGAATGGCAACCTCAAATATCTGGGAAGCAGGTGGATTAATCAAAAGTGATGCAAATGCCGAATATCCTGATATTCAATATCACTTTGGCCCTGTCGGTTTTGAAATAAACGGAACCAAGATCTCGTTACTACAAGCGTTTGCTATTCATGTAGATCAACTGCGTCCTCGCAGCAGAGGGCAAGTGACGTTAAAGTCAGGCAATCCTCACGATAAACCATTAATGACATTTAACTATCTACAAGACCCACAAGATTTGAGAGAAATAATAAATGGATTTAAGAAGGCGCGCCAACTAATAGCACAACCAGCTTTTGATGAATTTAGAGGGATAGAGTTGAAACCTGGGCCAGATATAAAATCAGACGCTGAAATTGAAAAATGGGTTAGAAATGCAGCCGAAACAGACTATCACCCAAGCTGCACTTGCTCAATGGGACAAGGTGAAATGGCAGTTGTTGACGATCAACTAAAGGTTCATGGAATAGAAAAACTTCGCGTAGTGGATGCCTCAGTTATGCCTCAAATAGTTTCAGGAAACTTAAATGCTCCGACACAAATGATAGCAGCACGCGCAGCAGATATGATTTTAGGCAAATCACAACTAAACCCTATAAAAGCAAATTTTGCGTTTGAAAGTTAATCTATTAAACTGCACACCGCATTTAAAAAATCAGACACTTCTTCAATAGTGTTATAGTGACACATCGAAACTCTCGTGCAGCTCTCCAAATTCAAAGGTTTTAATATATTTCCAGAGTAATGATCAGCTTTGCGTGCATGAACTCTAATACCTTTCTCACGTAAACTGCTCACCACCTGCTCAGCAGACAAACCTTTGACAGTCATGGACACAAGTCCTTCCCGAAGTGAGTTTTCTGCTCCACCTAAAATACCAATACCAGGTAGGTTAGCTAAACCAGTAAGATTGCCAACCCCATTAATCATAGCGTCTGTTAAGACTTTTTCTTGCTCATGTATTGATCGGCCTGCCGCTACAATTCTATCGCGCTTTGTCTGCTCATTTGAAACTTTGGACCCAAGCCAATCAAAATAATTAACGACATCACTAAAAGCAGCGTAAGATCCCGTGTCACGGGTACCAAGCTCCCAATTATGAACTGGTCCACCAATTAAATTATCATGTGGTAAATCACGTAGTCTATCCGAAAGCCAGCCAACTCCATAGCCGTGTCGAGAAAAAACTTTATAGGGTGAAACAGCATAGCCATCAATTCCATAACTCTTCACATCTAAACCTCCATGGGCCGCATGTTGTATGCCATCCACAATTATGAAGCAATCGGGAGATATGGAACGTATTGCCATCGAAATCTTTGCCACATCAACAGCCATTCCTGTAACAGGCGACGTGTGAATAATAGTTGCGACTCGCACATCAGGTGTCATAGCGTCGAGATATGCTAACGCATCAATTGATCCTGTTTCGTTATTATGCTCAACGCTAATATAAGTCTTACTACCCAGCTCCGCCCATTTCTTACACGCACTAACTGATGCTGGGTGCTCCAATGTACTTCCAAGAATTAATCCACCAGGCTTTGAGCCCAAAATTGCAGCACGTATCAATCGAAATAAAATTTCTGTACCACTTTCACCAACAAAAAACGTACCACTATCTATTCCAAAAAAAGCAACCATATCTTCTTTTGATTGGTTTATGATATCAACTAATGCCTTACTTGCTTTATTGTCACGGCCTTGGTTATCAGGGATAGCAGCGAATTTTGCAGATGTTTCAACGACAGAGTTAAGTGTTAAGGCTCCACCAGCATTCTCAAAGAAAATACGTTTACCCTCAAAAGGACAGTGATCAACGTGAGCAAAACGGTCTCGAACCTGAGAAATAAGTTTAGGATTATTATGAAGCATTAGATTTCAACCACCAATTTTACTTATTTTTGCACACGTGCACATAGAAATATTTATTAATGCCCCAAGATTTGACTCAAAAATAATTTAGTTCTTTCAGATTTTGGATTATCAAAAAATTCTGCTGGCTCATTTTCTTCTACTATCTGACCATCATCCATAAAAATTACACGATTAGCAACTTGTCTAGCAAAACCCATTTCATGAGTAACACAAACCATTGTCATCCCTTCTTCAGCTAGCTCAATCATTGTGTCCAAAACTTCTTTAATCATTTCAGGATCTAAAGACGACGTCGGTTCATCAAAAAGCATTATTTGAGGCTTCATACATAAAGATCTTGCGATCGCAACTCGTTGTTGTTGGCCACCAGACAATTGCCCTGGATACTTATCCGCTTGCTCCGGTATTTTAACTTTTTCAAGATAATGCATAGCCGTTTCTTCCGCGTCCTTCCGAGCCATTTTGCGTACCCATATTGGTGCCAAAGTACAATTTTCTAATATTGTAAGATGGGGAAATAGATTAAAGTGTTGAAAACACATTCCAACCTCTGATCGAATTTTATCTATATTTTTGAGATCTGATGAAAGTTCAGTACCATCAACAATTATTTTTCCTTGTTGATGCTCTTCCAACCTATTTATACATCTTATGAGAGTGGATTTACCTGATCCTGAGGGGCCGCAAACAACTATGCGCTCTCCTCTACGGACTTCTAAATTAATATCCCTCAAAACATGGAAAGTTCCAAACCATTTGTTCATATCAGAAATATGAATCGCAACCTCATCAGAAATTTCCATTTTGGAGCGGTTAATTGCTCGCTCAGTAATTGCATCAGACATTTGATACTCCTTAACTGTTATCAGTTTTCAATTTTCGTTCCAAATATTGTGAATATTGTGACATCCCGAAGCAACATACAAAAAACATTAATCCTATTGCTACATACAACTCCCAATAAATACCATTCCATTTTTGATCAGCTCTTATTAAAGAAGCCAAACCAACCGGATCTAAAAGACTTATAATAGATACGAGTGTTGTATCTTTAAATAATCCAATAAATGTATTCACGATGCCTGGGATTGATATTTTAAGAGCTTGAGGCATTATTATTAATCTTTGTGATTGCCAATAACTCAACCCAAGCGCTGCTGACGCTTCATGCTGACCAACTGGTAGAGCTGCAAGTCCCCCACGTATGACTTCAGCCATATATGCAGCTGAAAAAATTGTGACCATGATAATAACGCGAACAATAATATCAAATGACGTGCCAGGTGGTAAGAAATAGTTTAATAAAACTGAAGCAACAAACAACAAAGTTATAAGTGGAACACCTCTTATAAACTCTATAAACCCAACACATATCATCTTAACTAACGGTAAATCAGATTGGCGTCCAAGTGCCAAAAGTACTCCTATGGGGAAAGAAGCTGCAATCCCAGAAAATCCAACAATCATCGACAATAAAAACCCACCAAATTGCGAAGATTCCACCACTACTAAATTTATTGGAAGGATATATCCAAATAATGCAACAAACGGGTTAGCTATAAATAAATAAAATACGATTAGTGAAATAATCGCCACCATTAAACTCATACCAGATGATAATTTAAATTGATTTTTTGCAATATAAAATCCCAATCCACTAAATACAAAGGTAAGATAAATTGAGCAAACTGGCCAAATAGATCCTCCCCATAAAAGCCATATAGCAATGCCAGGATAAATTAACGAAAACCAAAAATACTTTGCAAACCGCTGAGAAAATATTGGAGTCACAGATACGAACAATAAAATAAAAGTTAATATTGGTCTCCAATATTCCTCAGATGGATAAAAACCAAACAATAACTGCTTCCACCGAGCTCCAATAACTGAGAAACATGCAACGTCAGGATTAGTATCGAGGCATTCTCTAAGTGAACCAGCAGACCAAATCCCGCCGTAAGCCCAAGGTATAAAATCTCTCAAGCAGATATAGACAAAGTATAAAGACAAAATAGTTAATAACGTACTAAGCCAATTAGAAAATAAATTTTTTCTAACCCATCCAATCGTATTGCTTTCTGAAATAGGTGGAGGCAATTGTGGAATTGATTTTTCTCTGACAAAACTAATATTCGCCATTTTACAATCCCTTTATTTGAAAAGAGCGATTAAAATAATTTATGATAGCCGACACAAGTAAAGACACGCACAAATAAAACCCCATTAAAAGCAACATGGCCTCTAACTCTCGTCCAGTCTGATTTAAAGTTATACCACCAAGCGTGCCCCGAACATCCATGTATCCAACGGCGATTGCGAGTGAAGAATTTTTAGTTAAATTAAGATAATTTGAGATCATTGGTGGAACAATAACCCTTAAAGCTTGTGGTAGAATAATTAAACTCATTATCCGGCCAGGCCGCAACCCAAGTGACGAAGCAGCTTCTGTTTGCCCTTTTGAAATAGCCAATATCCCAGAACGCACTATTTCGCCTATAAAAGCAGATGTATAAAGGGAGAGTGCTAATGTTAACGCTATAAGTGAATTTCTTATGTATATGCCATCTTTAAAGTTGAAACCTTTTAGATATGGATACTCAAGTGTAACTGGGGCGCCTAAGAAAAAATAAATCAAAATTGATGGTATTAATAGTAAGCCAAAACTAATCCAAAACTTAGGCAGCCCTTTGCCAGTTTCTTCTTGAAGAGCTTTCGCGTAACGTCGGAAAAAAAATATAGCAATCAAACTAATTAAAAAAGTTAATATTAAATATATAGATCCGTCCCCCCATATGGGGCTTGGGAAATATGTCCCTCGATTAGTAATGGCAGTGCTTTCAAACCATATCATAGAAGCTTCAGGATTAGCGCCTCTAAAGGCCTTAGGTGCTGGCGTAAATTCTGTTAGCAGGGCAAAAATCATAACTATCCATAATAAGACCGGAATGTTTCTAAAGCCTTCGATATAAACAGCCATTAATTTAGCTACGATCCAGTTTTTTGACAATCGTAGTATCCCAACGAAAACACCAATTATTGTCGCAATTATGCAACCTATGAATGCCACTAATAAAGTATTTAAAATTCCCACCAATGCTGCACGTCCATGTGTGCTATCATTCGTGTAAGGGATTAATCTTTGGTTAATATCATAGCCAGCACGCATCCAAAGAAAGGAAAAATCTACATCTTTTCCTAATAGCGCTAGGTTCTTAACCGTATTATCTACCAACCAAAATACTACTGCGACAAAAATGATAAAGGCGATTACTTGCACTGTAGTCGATCTATAGCGCGTATCACCTAATAACATTCCCAATCTAAATCTTTCGACCGGAAGCTTACCTGAACTCATAAAAAATCAATCTATATAAAAGAAATAAGGACGCACTCTGAAAGTGCGCCCTCAATATTTAACGTCTTATCTAAATGGAGGAGAATAAAGAATTCCGCCATTAGTCCAAGAGTTATTTACACCACGTTCGATATTTATACCACTTGACGCACCAAGATTTCTCTCGAATATTTCGCCGTAGTTTCCAACATGTTTGATAGCATTATACATACCAGCTTTTGGCATGCCCATCATAGCCATCATATTGTCATCACCAGTACCAAGAAGACGATGAATTTCTGCATCTTTGGTATCAGCAAAACTATCGATGTTTGCTGCAGTTATGCCTTTTTCTTCAGCAATAACCAAGGCATTAAGAACCCAGCGACCAATATCAGCCCACTGATCATCTCCATGACGCACTAAAGGACCCAAAGGCTCTTTTGAAACGATTTCAGGTAGAACCATATGATCTCCAGGAACTTCCATATTAATTCTTGTTCCGTGAAGAGCAGATGCATCAGTAGTATACGCATCACAAGCATCAGCCATATATTGCTGTTTAGATTCTGAATTGTCTGCAGTTGGTAAAGGCTCATAAGACATATCATTGGCTTTAAAATAATCAGCCAAGTTTAGCTCAGTTGTAGTTCCAACTTGTATACAAATTGTCGCTCCGTCTAGATCCAGTGTTGAATTGGCACCCAAAGCTGTTTTCACCATGAAGCCTTGTCCATCATAGTAAGTAACGCCTAAAAATGTTTGTTTTAGATCTGTGTCACGACTATATGTCCAAGTGGTATTTCTTGCCAAAATATCAACTTCACCAGAAGCTAAGGCAGTAAAACGTACTGAAGACGACAATGGTGTGAATTTAACAGCCATTGGATCGTTAAAAATAGCTGACGCAAGAGCACGACAGTAATCCACATCAAATCCCACATTTTTCCCAGAGTCATCAACTCCTGAAAAGCCTGGAGAACCAGTAGAAACACCACATTTTACATGGCCACGTGCAATCGTATCATCTAAAGTTCCTGCAGCTGCCACACCGGCTGTTAAGCCAAGAATTGCCGCTACACTAAGAAATAGTGATTTTTTCATAATTACCTCTTTTTAAATTCCCTCCCAACAGCGGGGGGGCGTTCTAACTATTATAGCTAGAATCATCTGAATATTAGAGCTTTTACGCTCTTTGAGAAAAAACAATGAACTTTTCGAACCCCTTGCGTCAAGTCCGAAGGATCAGTTTTGCAATAGAAAAAGGCAAATAGCAGTGATTTTGGCCGAAATTCCAATATAACGTAGCGTTTTTATAAAAAAAAACTCACGCTAATGCGCCTAAAACCTCAATAGCTTTAAAAAAATCTACCTTTTTTAGTTCTAAATTTTTTTTCTGCTCCTGGTCTTCTCCCCAAGCACTTGATTGCCAGTTCTCATCAAGTATTGCCGCATTCCATATATTTTCAGAAGGCATTGCGTTTTCGACAGCGGCCAAACCCAAAATATACGAACCAGAAATAGTTACTAATTCGTGGAATACAGTTAATTTAAAAGTAGACATATTTTTCATTTTTGAAATTAACAAATGCATAGTTTCTATCGGTTGTTCTATAGGTACTATGCCATTCGTAACATTTAATTTAATACCGAACTTTTCTTCAGCCCATTTTATGCATGGATCCCAATACAAAATCTGCTGATCAATTAACTCATTTGGTTCCTCAACCCTATAACACAACAAGTCTGTGCCAGCATACTCTCCCAGCAAAGTAGTAACTTCATCAACATTATTGCCAACTTTATCGATAGCAGCGTTTGCTAGACGATTTACAGGCATAATATTATAATCAATTTCGTTTATTTGCTCGACCCATTCCTTTGCTACTAAATCTGCTAACTTCTGGTTAGGTAATTTTATCAAGGATTTTTTTGGTGTTTTTAGTAGATGATTATCTAAATAAATGACATAATCAAAGCCATCTTTTTGGATAGTTACTGATTTCCAAAAAACTTTTTTAATTGATATTGCCATAACCCAACCCACCGTCTGTGAATGGATAATCAACCACCATATTCACATTCCAATCAAGGAAATGCCATGTTTTCAGCATATGCTCAGGCAAAGGAGCAGAGAATTTAACAATTTTATTTGTAAAAGGATGTAAGAATGACAAGCTCTTTGCATGTAAATGAAGTTTTCGACTAATTTCCCCTCCTAGTTGTGCTCCCCATCCATCACCTTCATTAATTTGACTATTAGTACCATACTTACCATCACCAATGATTGGGTGACCTAATTCCGAAATATGCGCCCGCAATTGATGGGTCCTACCCGTTATTGGTACCAGAACCAACCAAGACACTCGTTGGCCAGCGTTTTCAATCATACTATAATCAGTTGTAGCTCTCTTTGCGTCATTTGTATTGGTTACATCATCAGGGTGGACACAAATCATTTTTTCACCAGTGCCATTAGGTCCATGCCCAGCCATCTTTACCAAACCATATTTTATCGTACCTGTCTTAAGTACAGGAGCACCAGCAACAGCAGCCCAATAAATTTTATGAGTTTCACGATGTCTAAATGCCGCTGTTAAATATTTAGCAGCTTTACTTGTTCTTGCTAATAAAAGAATACCACTCGTATCCTTGTCCAATCTATGTACAAGGCGCGGTTTTTCTGGATAACCATACTTTAATACTTCGGATAACCCATCCACATGCCTTAATTGCCCAGTACCACCTTGTACTGGAAGGCCAGATGGCTTGTTTATCACCAGCAAATGATCATCTTTATAAATAACACTTTCCTGAAGCATTTTTTTATCATCATTTGAAATTGTTTGCGCCATTACTGTGTACGGGCTCTCAGGTTTTTCAATAATTGGTGGAACCCTCACGATTTGACCGAGTTCAACTCTGGTAGACGGCTTAACTCTTCGCCCATCAATTCTCAGATCACCTTTTCGACACATTTTTTCTATGTGAGATTGCTTTAAGTGAACAAATTGTTTTTTCAACCATCGGTCTAGACGCTGATCTTCATCATCCTCTGTTATGGTAATTTTCTGAACCCTACTCACGTCAAAACCTCTCGAGCTAAAAACAACCCTAAAGCTAGGGCAATCAAAGACATGAATACTGATGTGACAATATATATTCCAGCGACCATCAAACGACCATCTTCATATAATTTTAAAGTATCCAAAGAAAATGCTGAAAATGTTGTAAATCCACCCAAAAGACCGATTAACAAAAATGGCTGCCAACGATCCAATCCTTTATGGTTCAGATAAATGAATAATAATCCCATCAAAAAACTTCCAAAAATATTTACAGTTAATGTCCCAAAAGGAAACCCAACAAATAATCCCACAATGTAACGAGCCACCGCTCCAAATGCGCCACCTAACGCAATCCAAATTAAAGACCATGATATCATAACTGCCTATGAACCTTTGTCATATGTAAAGTCAAGTTTGACGCTCGGATCTTTTTGAATTAAAAAACTCTATTCGTTTTTTTAATTCTCGTTCAAAACCGCGCTCTACTGGTTTGTAGTAACTTTGCCGTTCCATTTCTTTAGGAAAGTAATTTTGACCAGAAAAGCCATCCAAGTGATCATGATCATATTCATAATCACGTCCATAACCTTCTTTTTTCATTAAATCGTTAGGAGCATTCAAAATGTGCTTTGGTGGTGACAAAGATCCTGTTTTATTTGCTGACTGCCGAGCATTGTTATAACTTACATAAACCGCGTTTGATTTTGGCGCTAAAGCCAAATAGACCACTGCCTGCGCTAAGGCCAACTCACCTTCTGGTGATCCCAATCGCTCAAAAGTTTCCCACGATCTAAGGCAATTTGCTTGTGCCATAGGATCTGCAAGACCAATATCTTCAATGGACATTCTAACCAAACGTCTTGCTAAAAATTTGGGATCTTCTCCCCCCTCAAGCATTCTAGAGAACCAATATAAGGCCGCATCCGGATCTGAACCTCGCACCGATTTATGCAAAGCAGAAATTAAATTATAATGATTTTCTCCAGATTTATCATATAAACTGGGTCTTTTATTTAATCCATTTTGTAAAAAATTAATACTAATTTTTTGCTTCAAATTCCATGAAGATATTTGCTCGATTAGATTTAAAAGCACTCTTCCATCGCCATCTGCCATCTGTAATAGATATTCACGGGCAGGTTTCTCTAATAAAAGATCTTTACCTAACTTGCTCTCAGCCCTTTTTGCAATCAGATCCAAATCAAGTAAACTAAGTCGATTGAGCACCATAACTTGCGCCCTACTTAAAAGTGCAGAATTTAACTCAAAAGATGGGTTTTCAGTTGTTGCCCCAATTAAGAACAATGTGCCATTTTCCATTAAAGGTAAAAAACCATCTTGTTGAGCCTTATTGAAGCGATGAATTTCATCAACAAAAAGCATAGTCGCTAAGCCGTTTTTATGTCTAATTTTTGCAGCTTCAAATATTTTTTTTAAATCAGGAATTCCAGAAAATATTGCGCTGATTGATATAAAATGAAGCTTTGTTTCTATTGCCAAAAGTCTGGCTATAGTGGTTTTACCAACTCCAGGTGGGCCCCAAAAAATAATTGATTGAAAACTATTTCCAGCAAGTGTTTTGGTCAAAGAACCTTGTGGGCCTAAGAGCCCCTCTTGCCCAATCACCTGGCTCAGCTTTGAAGGTCGCAATTTCTCCGCTAGTGGTTCAAATATGCGTTCTGGATTTTCTAATTCTTTGGTATCATCAAATAAATCATTCATGACCTAAGCTTATTTTATAAAGCCTACAAACAAAAGTCCTCAAATCTTTGAAAAGCTTATTGTAATATAGTTAGGAGCATTAATGCCACTTCATCAATGCTCCTAACTAAACCATAAAAATAATTTAATTACTATTCTGAAGTTTCAGTTTCCATATCTCTGGCTTTATCTGCGGAACCTTTTGCCTCAGGATCTCTATCAACTAGTTCGATAATAGCCATAGGCGCCATATCCCCATAACGGAAACCAGCCTTCAAGACTCGCGTATACCCACCTTTTCTTTCTTTGTATCTTTCACCAAGGACGTCAAAAAGTTTTGAAACGTGCATATCTTGTTTTAATCTACTTAAAGCCAAACGACGTGCATGAAGATCCCCACGTTTTGCTAAAGTTATTAACTTCTCAATTATAGGCCTCAACTCTTTAGCTTTTGGGAGAGTCGTTTTTATTTGCTCGTGCTCGATGAGCGAGCCAGACATATTCGCAAAGAGAGCTTTACGATGTTCATGTGTCCGATTTAATCGGCGATAACCTCGTTTATGTCGCATTTCACAATTCCTTATTCATTTATACTTTGTCCGACAGTAGTTACTTTTACCGTTCACCTTGGAGCTATTGCTCAAATTTTCCCGAGCCATCTCGGCATTTTATTAACTATAAAAATTATCTTTATTATATCAAAAATGATCCTCATATTTTTTTGCTAGATCTTCTATATTTTCTGGAGGCCAATCTGCAACGTCCATTCCTAAATGCAAGCCCATTCCAGTAAGTACCTCTTTTATTTCGTTCAAAGATTTTCTTCCAAAATTAGGTGTCCGCAACATTTCTGCTTCAGTTTTCTGAATCAAATCACCAATATAAACTATATTATCGTTTTTCAAGCAATTAGCTGACCTTACAGATAATTCCAACTCGTCTACTTTTTTCAATAAAAGTGGATTAAACTCTAGATCATCCTCATCCTCATCTTTACCAGCACTTTCCGGCTCATCAAAGTTAACGAATATAGATAATTGGTCCTGAAGAATTCGTGCAGCAAAAGCTATGGCATCTTCAGAAGTCAAAGATCCATCTGTTTCAACCTTCATAGTCAACTTGTCATAATCTAGGACTTGTCCCTCGCGGGTCGGCTGAACATCATAAGACACTTTTCTGACAGGAGAATAAATGGCGTCTATGGGTATTAAACCAATTGGCCCATCCTCAGGACGATTTTTATCAGAGGAAACATAGCCCTTTCCGGTATCAACATTTAATTCCATTGATAAAGTAGCTCTGTCGTCCAGATGACAAATTATATGATCCTTATTCAAGATTTCTACATCTGTAGCTTCGGAGATATCCCCAGCCGTCACAACCTTAGGACCCGTAGCATTAATTGAAAGACGCTTGGGTCCTTCAACATCCATACGAATAGCCACACCCTTGAGATTTAGGACTATATCAGTCACATCTTCTCTAACACCAGCCACTGACGAAAATTCATGTAAAACATTATCGATTTGTACTGAAGTTATTGCTGCACCTTGCAGAGAAGAAAGCAATATTCTCCTAAGTGCATTTCCTAAAGTTAATCCAAATCCACGCTCAAGTGGTTCTGCAACTAAGGTCGCCATTCTCATTGGGTCTGCACCCGGTATTATTTCCAACTGTGTTGGTTTTATTAGCTCTTGCCAGTTCTTAAGGATCATGTGTTATTCCTCCATTCTTGTCCGCCACCCCAGATCAATAGGTGGAGACGCTCGAGGTTTTAGGGAACATACCGATATTACACCTCCCGCAATATCAGTGGGAATTTTATACTCTACGACGCTTTGGTGGGCGGCATCCGTTGTGTGCCATCGGGGTAACATCTCTTATTGCTGTTATATTAAGTCCCAAGGCAGCCAAAGCGCGTAATGCACTTTCACGGCCTGTACCAGGACCTTGCACTTCCACTTCCAATGTTCTCATGCCATGTTCTTGAGCTTTCTTTCCCGCATCCTCTGCCGCCATTTGAGCAGCATAAGGTGTGGACTTCCTTGAGCCTTTAAAGCCCATGGTGCCAGCTGAAGACCATGCTATTGCATTTCCTTGAACATCAGAAATTAGAATTTTTGTATTATTGAAAGAAGAATTCACATGAGCAACACCAGTTGCTATGTTTTTTTTCTCTTTACGCTTTGTTCGGGTTTTTTCTCTAGCCATGATACTCTCCCTTATTTCTTCTTACCAGCAATGGCTCTAGATGGGCCTTTGCGAGTTCTAGCATTTGTATGAGTTCTCTGACCACGCACTGGAAGACTTCGGCGATGTCGTAGACCTCGATAGCAACCAAGATCCATCAAACGTTTAATATTCATCTGAGTATCTCTTCTAAGATCGCCTTCTACGCTAAAGTTTGCGTCAATGTTTTCTCTTATTGCCAATACCTCAGCATCAGATAATTCATTCACTCTTCGAGTTCGGTCTATTCCTACTGCTTCACATATTCTTTCAGCAGAATTACTCCCGATACCAGTTATATAGGTTAATGAAATTGGGACCCTTTTGTGGGTCGGAATATTTACGCCAGCTATACGCGCCATGCGGTTTCCTTTCGTTGCGGTCTCCGTAATTCCGGAGCCTTTTTTCACAACGGCGCTTTAATATTGGTAAGCACCGATCAACGTAACTTTATACTGCAAAGTATCAGTAGAAATTATTGTAAAGTCACACTTCAGATTCTGGCAGATACGGTGTTTAGATGCCGTCGTCAAGTGCTGTTATAAAGAATTTTAACGGTTCAAAATTGATCCTATTTTTTCGGCTACAATATTTATATCCTGTAGGCCATTTATAGAATATAAATTACCTTTGGCATAGTAATAGCCAATTAATGGTGAGGTATCCCGATAATAGGCCATAAGTCTAGTTTTGAGAGATAATTCATTATCATCAGCCCGACTCTTAAAAATTTTGGAGCCACACATATGACACTCATTGGGTTCTGGTTTTGTAACATTGTGATAAACTTCTCCACAGGAATCACATGTGGATCTACCAACTATCCTAGAAACTAGAGCATCATCATCAACTTTCATCTCAATTACAAAATTAAGCTGTTTATTAATTTTATTTAATAAATTTTCTAACGCGTCAGCTTGTCCCAGTGTCCGTGGAAAGCCATCAAAAATAAAACCCTTGGAATTATCTATTGATAATTGTTCTTCAATTAATCCGATAACTATTTCATCTGTTACTAAATTACCTGCGTCCATTACTGCAGCTACACGCTTTCCCATATCCGTGCCGCTAGTTCGAGCCGCTCTTAACATGTCGCCTGTACTCAGCTGTATCATTCCATGCTCTTCGACCAAACGTCGCGCCTGCGTCCCCTTACCTGCTCCAGGAGGACCAAGTAAAATTATATTCATTTTCTTGCAGACCCTTTTTTGCGATTTTTACCTCGCAACTTAGATTTTTCGATCAAACCTTCATATTGATGTGCCAACATATGTGATTGCACCTGATTTATTGTGTCCATGGTAACAGATACCACAATCAAAACAGATGTTCCTCCAAAATAAAATGGAATGGCAAATTGAGAACGTAATATTTCAGGTAGTAAGCACACAGCTGCTAAATAGCCTGCACCAATCACTAAGACTCTATTTACTACATAATCCAAATATTCAGCGGTCTTTTGTCCAGGTCGAATACCCGGTATAAAACCATTTTGGTTTTTCAAATTATCCGCCACATCTTCTGTTTTAAACGCGACGTTGGCAGTATAAAAATATGAGAAAAATACTATCATCGCCACAAAAAATAGTAAGTACAGCGGTTGCCCTGGTCCAAAGTATGCAAGAAGTGTGGACATAAATGGACTTGTTTGGTTTCCACTAAAAGTACTTACAGTTGTAGGAAGCAACAACAACGATGATGCAAAAATAGGAGGGATAACACCGGCAGGATTCAACTTTACTGGTAGATTACTTGTACCACCATCATAAGTCTTCATTCCAACCTGACGTCTAGGATATTGAATGTGAATTTTTCTGAGTGCTCGCTCCATAAATACAACAAAGCCTATGACCGCTACTACCATTACTATAACCCCAACAATAACAAATGGGCTAATAGCTCCAGATCTACCCGAAGCAAAAAATTGAGCTAAAGCAGCAGGTATTTCTGCCACAATTCCTACAAAGATTATAAGAGAGATCCCGTTGCCAATACCTCTAGATGTAATTTGTTCACCTAGCCACATTAAAAACATTGTGCCACCAACAAGAGTTATTATGCACGATGCTCTAAAATACCAGCCAGGATCAGTCGCTAGATCACCAGCCTCAATACTAACAGCCAATCCATATGCCTGGAATAAGGCCAAAATTACCGTACCATAGCGAGTATATTGGTTAATTTTCTTTTGGCCTTGTTGACCCTCTTTCTTTAATTGTTCTAGTTGTGGCACCATGGCCGTCATTAATTGAACAATTATCGAGGCAGAAATATAAGGCATAATCCCTAATGCAAATATGCCCATCCGGCTAATAGCACCTCCGGTAAACATATTTAAAATTCCACCAATCCCTTGTCCGGCTTCTTCAAAAAATTGTTTTAGTGCCAAATTATCGATACCTGGTACAGGTATATAAGTTCCAATTCGATAAACTATGAGAAGGATTATTGCGAAAACAATACGCTGGCGCAACTCGGTCGCTTTGCCAAATGCACTCCAACTCATGTTTGCTGCCATTTGCTCAGCGGCCGATGTCATTTGATTTCCTTTCAAATACATTCGTAAAAACGCTTAGTATTGGGTTCCTCACCATAAAACGCGTTACTACTTTATATTTAGGTAACGTTTACAACACGTACAAGTGTTAATCAGCTACTACTGATTTTAAAACTTTTACAGTGCCACCATTTTTCTCAACTGCAACAATAGCAGTTTTTGATGCTCCAGTAACTTCAATATCAACTTTTGAGGTCATCTCTCCTTTGTTTAGCAATCTCACACCATCCCAAACACGTCGCACCAAACCACTTTCCACCAGAACCTGCTCTGTAATAGTAGACTTTACATCAATTTTACCACTATCAATAAATTTCTGAAGAATTCCCAAATTTATTACAGCATGCCTTTTAGCATTAAAATTATTAAACCCTCTCTTCGGTAGACGTTGATACAATGGCATCTGACCACCTTCATATCCATTTATTGCTACCCCTGATCGTGATTTTTGACCTTTAATACCACGGCCTGCAGTTTTACCCTTACCAGAACCAGGCCCTCTACCAACACGTTTCTTA
>Ga0307995_1001107_pt1 | contig 17183 bp, 10 predicted proteins | sample EllFjometagen262_FD_203132 | JGI IMG/M metagenome (GOLD analysis project Ga0307995, IMG submission 203132) | Marine microbial communities from Ellis Fjord, Antarctic Ocean - #262 | ecosystem: Environmental > Aquatic > Marine > Unclassified | place: Southern Ocean | collected 2014-11-02
GTGAGGCGCGGTTAAGTATGAAGAGTTAATACAAAATATGTAGTAAGCCCGAGGAATGTCCTATGCAGCAAAAAATAAAATCAATCAGCCTAGTATCAATTATGGTAATGTCGGTCCTTTCGACATTACTCATAGCAAGTATCACTGTCTCCGCTGGAACAGTGGTAATAACCGAAGCAGTCCAAATTGTGGACGGCGGAACATCAACAGATTCTCAAGTTGCAGTCTCGTCTGATAGTGAAGGTAATGTTCACGTCATTTGGGTAAGAAATAATTTACATTTGTATTATTCAATGCTATCTCCTCGGGGCGAGACGCTAATTGATGCAACTCAAATTTCTAGTCCAGGATTGCATAAGATTTGGCACCCTGACATGGTCATTGATACCAACGACAAGGTACACATCGTGTGGGCTGATAGGGCTGGCCAACACAAGATCATGTACACTGCTTTAGCCCCATGGAACGCTCCAATGGATGGCCAAGCAAGCGACGACGGAACAATCACCGCCATCGACGACACCGCCATTTCCATGCGCGCACAAAACCGCGATTGGCCTGCTATCGCACTAGACAGCCAAAACAATGTTCACATCGTGTGGGAAGACAACTATGACTCGGAAGGTAAATTCTACAACCAACCACAAATTTACTATTCAATGGTACAACCTGACATGGCTTCAGGTAGCATCATCACATTATTCGACGACACCTTACTAACTCCAATCATTGGGCACAAAGGTCACCCTGACATCGTAGTCGATGCAAACGATTTCGTACAAATCGCTTGGGATGATACCCGCGGTGGCAAAGTGGAATTAGCCTTCATCGTCGATACTTCAGGTTCTATGTATTCTGAGTGGGCCGATGTTTGTACTGTTATCTATGGAGGAAACTTCGCAACCGGTACATATTTCCAAGGTCTGAAGCCTATGCTAGAGACTGCTAACATGACTGTATACGAGACAATTTATGGTCTTGGAAACAACCTCCCTGGCGCCGCGAGCTCAGGTAACTGTGCTGCACACAATAACGCAGCAAACGGTATTAGAACCACCCCACTTGGCCAATCACCGGGCGATGACTCCGGTGGAATACGCAAGTTACCAAACACGGTATACAATGGAAACTCTTACACTGGAAACTCTGGAGAAGACTGGGGCCCAGGAAGTAACTGGGCATGCTTGTCATGGAAGGATGCACTAGGTAATGTTCCAGGCAACCCCCCGACAAGCGATGACCATCGCTGGAATCCGAATGCAACAAAGATTGTAATTCCAGTTTCCGATGAAGGTCCAAAAGACGGCGACCCATCACAACAAGCAGATGACATCTCTTCTATTCAGGAAACACACGATAATTGTATTAACGCTGGAGTAATTCCTGTAGGCCTGTATGGACAATCCTGGGGCGGGGCAAATAACATTCAATCCCATTTCAAAGACTTAGTACAATGCCCGAACGGTGTTGTTTCAACGCAAACTAGAAACTGCCCAGGAAATACCTTGGCAAGCACCGATGCTGGTGGACAAGCATACGAGTTCCCATCAGGAAGTGGAACCAATGCAATGAGTCTTCTAGTTGAAGCAATGGTTTACATCTCAACCAATAACTCTCGTGAAATTTACATGACCGTTCTGGACCCATATGCAAAGATGGACAATCCCGGATCTTGGTTACAGGGACAATCAGGGCACTCAGTTCAAGGCGGAGGTTACGTTGAAGACGTAGGTCCAGCGGTTGACGAACAAGGACTAGGTCACCTAGTCGTTGTAAACGATACACGTGTTACTATTGACGACGCATACTCCTTCCACCCATCAATTGGCGTAGACCGCCAAGGAAACACCCACATTGCTTGGATGGATGGCCGTGATTACGGATTTGAAAAGGATGTTAATTACGAAGTATACTACACCAAGTTGCGCCTACAAGGTGCAGGTGCTTGGGACGGTGCTGAAAACGGACTATCTACATACGCTATCAAGAAGATTAACGATACACCTATCTCCAATGTAGAAGGAATGACGGGAATATCTGGTAACAATCCATATGGCGGAAACTCCGTGTTCCCAGCATTACTCACCGACGATCAAAACAATATCCACATCGCTTGGAGCGATTGGGGCAATGCATCTGCTACTGAAGAAGTCGTCTATGTTAGATTGAACTCAACAGAGAACACAGGTGATGGATTAGGACCAACAGGTGAATTCGATGGAGCACTAGATGAGTGGGAAATTATCCCAGTTACAAAGTGGGACTCCAACAAACTTGGACCAAACTCTGGAAGACAACCGAGCCTTGGTATGCCTCCAGCATTCTCAAACGATTTGGGAAGTGGAGCACATATTGCTTGGTCAGATACCAATAAGTGTGGCGATGATGGAAACCAAAACAGGTTTACTGTTTGTTATTCACACGTTCTAACCGGTCAAGTTGATGTAGAATTCGATGATGGTGAAACATTCTATCACGTTATTGAACCAAGCCAGCAAACCTTGTACAATCTTACTATGAACAATTCTACTCCAGGTCCGAAAGACTTGGTTGCAGATACCTATGGATTGAATATTACTGGTGTGCCGCAAAATTGGACAGCATCACTGCACTTTAGTTCAAACCACACAGCAATTTTCAGCGATACACCAGTTTACTTAGAAGGTGGAGAAAATATCCGCTTCTATATGCGTGTACGCGCACCATCGGTGTATCAAGCCAATGAAGATCAGTTAGCACAGATCACAGTTATTGCAAAGTCCTACAAGGACCCAGCAATTCAAAATGAATTGGTTACACTGACTTTGATGGACGTTGTTCACGGAATTAATCTTGATACTTCGCATAGTATGGCGGATATCGAGCAAGGACAAACAGCGATATTCTCAATCACCATCACCAATACGGGTAACGTACATGATGCCTTCATCTTCTGGGATCCAGCAAGTCTTGAAGGGCAACAAGAATGGCAATTACCATTCGGCTGGCAAATCAGTTTCCCGACCCGTGTCGAATTAGATCCGGGTCAATCTGTGACCAAGAATTTGGAAATCAGCGTACCAACATCCGAAGACCCAGGTGCATTCGTCATCTTTGTCAAGGGTTGGAGCGAAGGTGAACCGATCAAGTCTATTGCCAAGGGGACTTACGATGTTCTTGAACTAGGAGTATATGTTTCAATTCGTTCTACAGGCAACATTGTCTTTGAGATATTTGATACCAATGAATACATCTTGCCGGGCGATTGTGCAACATACCCTATTGATGTGACAAAGAACTTCGATTCAGGCGACCTTGTCTTCGTGACACCGGGCGCCCCTGATCTCAAACCAGAAGGAATGGACTTGGACACATGGCGCAAGGATAACTGGGTGGTCAACATTGACTTCTCAGATGCTCCAGGTGGCAACCTAATCGAAATGAGTGCACCTCGCTCATGGGATATTCCATCAAATGCTGAATTTGTCACCTACGAAATAAGAGCTGATGTCTGTGCCCCAACTAACGCAAGTGCGGGTCTTGGCCCAGCAGTAACTCTCAAGGCTTACCTAGAAGGATATCCAAGGATATCAGATTCAATAATCCTTTCAACTAATGTGGTCCATGTCTATAGTTTGGATGCAGGGGTTGACCCAGAAGTAGGAACTAACCTAGTTGTAAACCCAGGTGAGAACTTAATTTTGCCGATTACTGTTGAAAACGAAGGAAATGGACCTGATAGATACGACTTCAGACTTGCACGTGTAACCGACGCCTACGGCGTCGATGTCCTATGGGATATTACCGTACCTCGCCAACACCTTCAAGAATTGAGCAGAGGAACATACCAGAATTTCGATGTAATGATGAATGTCCCTGACCAAGTTCAGGCAGGAACTTACACCGTTATCTTGGAAGCATTCTCAGAAGAATCATACCCCGATTCATCGGGGAGAGATACAAGACTGCGTGATCAACTGGTTTTCAGTGTAGAAGTAAGCGAATTCCATGACATGCAGATTAGCATAGATGAAACTGTAGAGAACGCTGTTAAGACCTCTGCACCGGGAAGAGTTGTGAGATATGTCGTCAATGTTACCAACAATGGAAACGTACCTGATGTGCCTTCTTTGAACAACCACACAGCAACTCGTGATGGAGATGCTCTGCTTTGGGGAGAACTACCTGGAATGGGCGCTCTCGACGGCTGGTCAGTTGAATGGAAGATGCTCAAGCAAATCGGAGTAGATGTTGCTTCAGAGGAAGCATGTTTGAATGAAATCTCAACCGCTTCAGCATTCCCAGAAGATCAATGTGTATACTTAACGGATATCAATGAATTCAGATTACCAGAAATGGACCCTTATACAACCTATACCGTAGTCGCTATTGTAAAGATTGCAACAACAGCAACTCTAGATACACGACATATTGGGTTGAAGGTTTATTCCCGCTTTGGCGATATGACCGTAGATGGTGACCACGATGATTCACCAGCATGGGAAGGAGAGAACTTGGATAGTAACGAACTTATTCTTACTCTAAGACTACGCGCTCCTAACTTAGTAATCAAGGAGGTCATTGTAGCAGATTATAGCGGCGATGTCGACACAACAATCCCGATTGAAATAACTCTACAAAACACAGGAAATGTGCATGCAACTGATATTGAAATCGTTATCTGTGAATACGATGAATCAAGTCTTGCCATCCAAAGAGAGATCGAAAAGAACGGCTGTGCTGAAGAGAACATCGTAATGCGCCAAGTTGTTGGAGCCCTACTGTCACCTGACGCTTCTGAAGAAGCGAAAGAGATTACATTGTTCTTGCTCTACCCAGTTACTGCAGGTTCTCATGGAGTCTACATAGTAGTTGATCCAATGAACGAAATCGTTGAGAGTAATGAAGGCGACAATGTAAAGAGAGTCGGAAAGGACCTTTCATCCTCCAACCCATTCATGGATGTTGCAGGTGATGTTGTCAGCAAGACCGCTCTACCATTCATGGTCATTCTGCTAACCTTCGCGCTTCTTGGAGTCGTTTACCTAGTTGGTAAGGGACGTAGAGATGATGTTAACAGAAGAATCGCTGAACAATCTTCATTGATAACAGTTCTAGGCGATGAAAAGTGAACCTGATTCTACTGAGATAACGGTGTGGCATAACATGGGCTGCGGTCCATGTTATGTTCGCTTAGATAGGAGACCTATCTGTTAGGATTGATAGGTAGCCACCATCTCAATTCACTATTATTGTGAGTTGCGATGATGTGCCCTGCTCTGTCGGAGATTTGTCTTTCAAGCCCCTGTTGAACCTCTTCGAGTAAAGTATTCATTTGAGTCTGACCAAGTTGTAATTCCTTGGATAGCCTAGTGAGGTCTAACCTTTGTTGTGGAGCTTCAATGATTGTGTGAACCATCGCCCTTTGCTCGTATTTGTCAAAGTCACTATCCACTGCGGCTGAAACACGATTACGAATGTGTTGATGTAGCGCGATGACGGCGTCTCTTTGCTGATCTAATTGTTCAATTATCTCATTGAGGTGGGATAGGTGCCCTACACCTTCACCAACTGCTATTTTCTTTCTCCCGCTAACCATTTCGACCACCGCTAAACTTGCTGCAGGCAATCGACTGGACAATCGCATCGGACCTCCACGGGGTAGTTTACGATGTTCGCAATTGAATAGGTCTGGTCCTAAATCAATCCGCAATGACAAAGCCTTCTGGACACTAAAGATTGTTTTCGGCGGTCCACCCTTTTCACTAGGAACCTTTTCACTTTTTACAAAACTGCCTTTTACTAATTCCTTCAAGTGTTTCATTATTGCTTGTTGGCTGACACCGATGATTTCAGCCAGTTGCATTGGGTAGTGTGGTTCTCTAACCAATCGCTCTAATATTTGCCTTCTAACGCGGTTTTGCAGTAGGTATAACGCGAGGTCAATATCGTCCATCACTGCTCAACTCATGGTTATGTAGATGGCCGACCCCTTTCAATGCGTCGCAAAATTACATTTCATCCCATTGTTTCCAAGTGTTTTCATCCTCTTTGGACGCACTATCGTTTTTGATTGGCACTACAGGTGTTGTTTTGCTACGAATAATCGGTGTTATAGTGGGGGTGACTTTGACAGAATCTGAACCACCCTCGTCCCAAGAAGAAATCAAAACATCATTTTCTTTCTGCTGAATATTTTGTTGCTTTTCAGTGGCTGTTGGCTGTAACTTTGCAGTCACAAAAGGATCTTGAACCAATTCCCCTGCTCCTTCGACATCGCCCCTCATCAAGGAATAAACCTGGTCTGTGGTCATCATTATTCCGCTTTGAACATCTCCACTTCCATCAACAAACGAACCATCTTGTTGACCAATACCAGAATCTGCGAATGGGCCAGAAACTGATTGCTCATTTCCCAAGGTGGTTGGTGAATCGGCAAAAGGTCCTGTAACTTTGTTAGCGACATCCTGTTGTAAAGCGTCTCCATTATTCATTTTTTGAATCATTTCCTGATTTAGATTTGTCACTGGAGTTAGTGAACCATCAGCTTGTACTATCATAACTTTTGACTTTCCTTTTGATTTAGTCGCTGCGATCAAAATTGCAGATAATGGCAATAGTAAAATTCCCAATATACACATGAAAGCGCCAGCCAGCAAACTCTTTGATCCAAACATTCCATTTTGCATGTCATCGACAGAAACCAACCACCCAACCTGTTCCTGACAATCAGCAGATGCACTACATTCAACATCTAAGACATATTCTGCAGATTCAGTAATTTGCCACGATGCTACTGTTTTAAAATCAGTGTTATCACTGGACATTGCTTGGAAATCGACTAAACAATTATTATTTTCAAGCGCATCACCGACTTCTGAATAGCCATTTGATTTTGTCATTGTAATTTCAAAATCACTATCTCCGTCGATAGAAATAGCGCGGTAGCAACCGCTACTAATGTTGACAAGATGAGTGCCATCGCCCTGGAAATCAACCTCATTGTTTAAGCGAGGATCGAAAATTGAATCTAATTTCTCAGTATTCATTGCGAGCATTAGAGAGCCGAGTAGTATAATCGTCAAGGCAACAATCAGCAATCGCTGTGGCCAACGACTGCTTGCTTGCTGCTGCATATTATCGTCTCCGACCTCTTCCCAATTCAAGGCTTGTGTGGTAATTAAGCCAATCCAAGTTCCTTCAACTTCTCTGGAAGGTAAGTATCAGTAACGAAATCAAGACCATATTTTGCCAAGGATTGCTGCTCAGCCTTCAATCCGAGGTCCAGCATCATATTGATTTGGTCTTGCCACCAAGTATCTGCAAACCGAGGGTCGGTTAATTCCGCATTTAGAGCCTCAATATCTTTCTTTGATAATTCATCACTAGGTAATTCATATGCCACTATATCATCGGATGTTATTCCAAGATAACTAGCACTAGGAGTTGCCAAATATTCAGAGATATGGGCAGTTTTAATCGCACCATAAGCGATCGATGCAAAGATTCTGAATGACCATGGGTCACCGTCGAGGAAGACGATTACAGGCACATCCCACTCTTCGCTCATACGCTTCATGATTCTGCGAGTAGAACGGGCTGGTTGCCCTTTTAGGTGCAACAATCCACAGCGGTAATTCTCATCAAAACCATTCTCAACAAGACGGTCAAACATACCACCAGTCTCGATGGCCATAATGAAATCAATATCATGTTCTAACAATTCTATCTTTTCTTCTTCAACGTTGTATGGAAGGCCATACCCAGAATCGCCTACGTCATCTCGTGCATTGATAGTCATCCATTCACCGCGACGGTTTCTTTCCCGTAGTGTTAGATTTCCAATCATTCTGGCACCATCTTCTTCAGGTCTCAACTTGAAATCTTCACGCAGACATTTTGTCACGATTTCCAAATCTTCTGCAAGGTTGTTAGAATCATTTTGTGTACCAAATTTACCCATTCCCCAACTTTCAGAAATATAGTACATTTCTCTTAGGGTTGAGGATTTTCCAGCATCTATCATCTGTTCAATAAATTCAACAACGTGTAATGTTCTAAGCAATTGCTTAGCAGAGCCCAAACTTGTAGCATCTCTGGTAGAGCGCTTTTTACCATATTTGTAAACACCTAATTTAGGGTCAAATCCTATATTATTCTTTGTTCTGACAGGAAGGGTCATGCTAGGAGGGTCGCCCTTGACCATTTTATCGTACATTTCAGCAACAACTCCGTGCATTGCTACTTTTGTTTCTTCTGGCGAGTGTCTCTTTACCATCAATTACCACCTCCGAAAAGGGTTTGTTGGCCCTCGGGGGCCTCAACAGTTGGTTGATCATATACATCAGGTACAACCTCTGTAGGTTCTTCATCACCATCATCAGCAGGCTCAAAATCCAATAAACTTTCACCATCGCGTGTTTCAATTATGTCCATGCCAGCTTCCTTCAAGGCCTTCTCTTGCTGCCTAATTTCGTCTAAGAATTTTTCATCCATCTTAGAAGCACCAATTACTTCCTGTGAACCGCGATAGAATACATCTGTTTCAGTCCAATCACCCTTTTCTAATCCGCCTAAGGAATAACTGAGGGTAATCCTTTCTCCAGGTTCTAATGTTGCGAGTTTCCATGCCCAAACACCAGTTGCTTCCTTTCTGCCACCCATCTCGTTATTGTCAAGGGTAGCGCCGAATTTCTCAGGCCATGTACAAAGGATCGTATAGGAACGTGCTCTACTGGTGTAGTTGAATAATACAACTGAAACATCGGTCATCTTGGTTTCTTTATTCCAAGTGGTTTGAGTTTCACTGATTACAGCAGACATAATCTTGGTAATTGAGCCAGCCAAATCAGGAATAGGTCGGCCGAGGATTTGAGCTGACTTCTCAGCGATTGCAGGTAAAATATCATTTATCAACTCAAACTTTTCTTGAGTTTTAGCCATCTTTTTCTTCTTCATTAGATGCTTTTTCAAACCTCTACCCATTTCCATAATGGCTTTTCTTGCTTCTTCCATTACTTCTGCATTATCGGCAAGCGCTTCCTTTGCTTCCGAAGTGAATTGAACATTGGTGCTTGCAAGATGAACAAGTATTGCAGCAGGACCCTTTGGCAAACCCTTTCCTCCGGCTTGTTCAAGGCCATATTGTCTCCAATTGACCGCTTCAATCGCTTTGGTTAGCAAGCATCCACCCTGTTGGTACATCAAGGGGACTCTATTGGCGAATCGTAATACTTCGACGTGCTTATCGGCAGCCATCGAGCCACCAAAAATTAATCCGACTTCGACCTGGTAAGGATTACCATTGGCCACCGTAGGAGCTCTCGTCATAGTGGAAATAAATCTCGAGTCAATTGTTTTTGAAAGGCCCTTTTTGATGAGCATCTCTTCAATTGGTGATAGACAATTTGTTGGCGGATTTAGTAGTTTAACCGGCTTTCCAGCAATAGTTTTCTCACCTTGCATCGCTTCTAACAGCGATCTCATCTGCTCAGGTTTGAGTCCCTTAGGTTTTGTTTTTTCACTAATTTCAGATGCTTCACATAGTTCCTTAGCAGAACGAGATGAAACTCCAGAAAAGTTGGCTCTCAAGAAAACAGTCATTCGCGAATCTTGAGATTCATTACACATCCGTTGTAATTGTCCTAAATGAATTCCACGTGGATGAGGTTTGATACTCTCAACGACTCTAGGTAGTCTTTCAGTTACCCTAGGCCAGTGATGAACTTCACCTTCAGGATCGATGAATGTAATATCTGCATGAGGATTGACAATGCTGGTCATTCTGAGGTATTGCCAAACAGATTGGCGACCTTTCTGATATTTTGCCTTCATTCTACAAGTGACCTCTAATCCGTGCTCGACCAGTTCACCATTTTCATCTTCCCATATTTCTCTAGCAGCATTAGATTTTGTAGCCTTGTTTTTTCTAGTATCCAATCCAATATCAACTACTGATGCTGTTGCTTCGGTGGCAATTTTTGAGCGTACATGTGTTGGTCTTCCTGTGGTCAGTTGACTATACATCACAACCCCTGTGATTCCTATTCCTTGCTGTCCTCTGGATTGTCGAATAGCATGAAATCTTGAACCGAATAAAAGTTGACCAAATACCTTTTCAACGCTTTGTTGCGGAATACCAGGTCCATTATCGGTAGTTTTCATTTCAATAATATCTTTATCAACATTGATTTTATTGATTTGAATTCTCAAAGTTGGTAGCATTCTCGCTTCTTCACAAGCGTCAAGAGAGTTGTCAACGGATTCCTTTACTGCGGTGATAAGTGAGCGGGCGAGGGAATCAAAACCAAGAAAGTGCTTATTCTTTTCAAAAAATTCAGAAATCGCTACTTGTTTTTGATTGTCTGCTAGTTTTTGTGCAATTCCCATTGAAGGTCCTCCGCCTGTTGGTCCTCCTCAGTCCTAATGACTTCGGGCCAGCAGACAAATAGCCTGCCCCTACGACGGTTCTTAACGAATGTGGGTCAATATCTTGGTTAGTTGTGTTTTAGCAATGGCAATAACATCTGCAAAAGATGTCAATCAATTTGATGAACATAGATTGCTTGAATAGTTATATTGGAATCACACGGCGAATAAACGGGGAGTCGGAATGCGTCGCGTAATATATACAAAAAGTGGTGGAATGAATGCGATTGAGATCGTAGAATCACCCACGCCAAGTCCTGCGAGTGGAGAGGTCCTAATCGAGGTACACCGGGCTGGAATCAACTTCGCGGATTTGATGATGCGGCAGGGCCTCTATTCACCCGTTCCACCTTACCCATTCACCCCAGGCTACGAAATCTCTGGTGTGGTGAAAGAACTCGGAGAAGGTGTTGAGGAAAGTGGATTGATTATCGGTGACCGCGTAGTAGCATTATGTGGCATGGGGGGCTATTCCGAGCAAATCGTTTGCCTCGCTGAGCGCTGTTTCAAACTACCAGAAACCATCTCTTTTGATTCAGCAGCAGCACTTCCAGTAACCTACTTGACCGCGCATCACATGCTGACCTATCTGGGCAACTTCCAACAAGGTGATTCGATTCTTGTTCATCATGCCGCTGGAGGGGTTGGAACTGCAACCGCTCAACTGGCAAAGGCACTTGGTGCATCCAAAGTGTTTGGAACCGCTTCAACAAATAAGGCAGAATTCGTCAAATCACTCGGTATGCGCTTCATCGACAGAGAGGCAGAGGACTTCGTTGAGGTATGTAAGCGCGAGACTGATGGGGAAGGAGTCCATCATGCCCTTGATCCAGTTGGCGGCAAACACATGATGCGCTCATACAAGGCATTACGCTCAGGCGGCCGCATGTATGCATTCGGTGGCTCTGCTGCAGTAAAGGGCAGTAAACGTTCCATTGTAACAGCACTGCGAATGGTTTTGACAACTCCCAAATTCGACCCATTCAAAATGATGACTTCCAACAAGGCAGTATTCGGAGTTCACATGGGAACTTGGAAGGACGAGAACGTATTGAAAAGTCAGATATTCTCTTTGGTAGAGATGCTTGAAGATGGCCGCATAGCCCCTGTGGTCGACAAGGTATTTCGTTTTGAGCAAGTGGCAGATGCACAGCAATATATTCATGACCGTAAAAATCGCGGCAAGGTTCTGCTAGACTTTTCTCCTCAAGACAAATGAATCTGTTAATGGGTGCATCTAGAATGACCTTCGCAAAGCCCATACAAACAATAAATCATTTACCTGGGTTTTCGGATAAACCCTTACTAATTTATAGGTTGTAAATGATCACAATAAAAGTACTGAACCGAAGTAGAATATTGAAAGTCCTATGAGGAGCCCAAACATCTGTTTAAGGAAGATATTTTTGTCAGACTTCTTCTTTAAGAGAGAATCAGTTTGTTTTCTTTCTTCATTGATTACTGCAATTGTTGCATCAACATATTCATCTTTTGAAAGTCCAACATTTACATCACCCATTACAACACTATCTTGAATGTTTAATTGGTTTGAGTCTTCGGAGTCTTGCATATTCATTACACAAATATTCTTTCTATTTGAAGATAATATTAGAATTTTACAAAACAGATATGAATATTTTTGATATTAATTCAGAGGGGGGGTCCTTCCGAACACCCCTGTTTGCATGGGTAGCCAATCAATTGAATAATTGATCATTCCATGCAGTTATTACGCCAGTGAATGCTGATGCTGCTACAGTTAGTGGGCTAGCCAAGTACAGTTTTCCTGGCCCAGAACGACCTTGGAAATTACGATTAATCGCTGAGACAGTCACTTGTTCTGCGTTGATAGAAACACCAGGTCCTGCGCCAATACAAGCACCGCAACCAGGGTCGATCAAATTTATTCCTACGCGTCCAAATAATGCGTGCCATCCTCTTTGAACGGCCATTTCTTTTACGATTCCCGAGCCATATTGAATATAGAACTCAACACCATCTTTGACGGTTAAACCAGCATCTTCTGCCGCTTGGCAAACCAATGCATAGTAAGCAATATCATCTTCTTTTCCAGCAGTACACGAGCCACCATAAGCGATGTTGATTTCGACTTGTCCAATATCAGTAATATTAGCGCCATTTGTCGGGTCGCTTGGAATACCCTCGTCTGGATTGCCCGGGTGTGCTACCATCGGTACAATTTCTGAGAGATTGATAACGTGAACTCCACCGGTATACTCTGCGCCCTCATCTGGAGCAACTGCACGGCTTTTCATAACTTCAAGATCAAGATGAGGTTGAGTTTTTAGCATCCAATCATACAGTATGTCATCCGCTTCACATATTCCAGTTCTTGCGGAGCATTCGGTAGCCATGTTACAAAGAGTTGCTCTCTCATCAGCTGAGATTGAAGTAAGACCTGAGCCACCAAATTCCATGCTGCGGTTAAGAGTTAATTCTTCACGAGCATGGTCAGATAAAATGTAGAGAATAATATCTTTAGCAGTACAGCCATTGTTTAGAGTGCCGACCAATTCAAATCTGATCGATTCAGGGACTTTTACAAAAGTAAATCCTGCACTAACCAAGTTAGCATATTCGGTTGAACCAACACCCCAAGTAAGGGCATTAGATGCACCACCCATGCAAGTGTGGGAATCAGTGGCTTGGATAAAATCTGCGACTTCGATAAATTCTTCTCTTGCTACTTGGTGACAAATTCCAGGCGAAACTCCATCCTTAGCCGAATAATCACGGACACCAGTATGCTGTTGAAACTCAATTTGCAAATCTCGTAGAACCTGAACCTTTGCCATATGGGGGACAAACTTTGGGTTATGGTGGGCGTAGAGCAAGTGGTCTTCGAAGACAGCAAATTTAGTTGGATTTAGCAAACTATAATTTTCACCATATTCTTCGATAAGGAAATTATGAACTTGGGCAGTAGTGAATTCGTGAGAATATCCGCCCTGTACTTGGGCAATTACTGGGTCATGTGGTTTGACGCATTGGTCAACATCTTGCCCGACCAGATTGCGGGCAATGATTTTCTCTGCCATAGTCATTGGACGAGCAGGTGTATTGATTGGCGGCAAAGAAAGTTCACCAGCCTTCAGTGCTTTTGCGAAAGCAAATAATCCACCCCGTTCTAGAATTATTTTTGTTACAGGGTCGTATCTATCAGTGAACTCAGATAGAGCGATACTCTCCCCGTTCTGCAAGCGTGTTAGCATAGCATGGTCACCCATTAGTTGCCCTAGATTGATGTTATTTCTTTCGTGAATAGGGGCGAATGATGCCGCAATTACGATGTTTATTCCAGACCAGCGCTCACACTGTGGTGCGGTTTCTCTGCTAGAGCCAGTACCTTTACGTTGACCAGAAACAATGACTTCAAAATTACCATTCTTTAGTGCATTTTCATTGAATACTCTCAATCCATTATGCATTAATCCCGCATAAGCATTCTTGGCGATTTCAACGGGATCATGGTCAAAACAAACCCATGCAGGGGTCATAACATCGGTATTGATGTCATCGAGTAAATCTTCAATGCGCAAATCCTCCATTTTCAAATCTAAACCATCGTATAGTTGTTTACGGATTAGGCCCAAATCCTTGGTCAAAAATAGTACTCTTTTTCCCTCGGTAAGGGAGATTTCGTTAGTTGGCCAGTCCTCTCGCATCAATCTCCCCCAAACTATCTCAAGAGTCGGGTAGGTATAACGGGTTCGGAACTTGCCTAAACATTGACCTATCTCTAGATATTATATTGTTATTTTGTCAAAAAACGGCAATTTTGAATCAGATTGGGTTTTTTTTAATTCACTATGGCAAAAAAATATGTTTGAAGTCGGCGAATTTTAAATCTCAAATCAATACGTTTGTACTATTGGCAGGGCTATTCGGGTAACTGCATCCCATTTCTCCATTACGACTATTAGACTATACCGGCATAGGGTTTAAATATCCCACGCTGGGGGATTGAATTACTATTACCCTGCAAGTTGGACATTGCGTTCATCGTGGGGAGGCGGGATTAAAATGGATGAACAACAAGTGGAAGACACCGTAAAATGCAGCGATTGTGGAAGTAGAGAATTAACACGAGACGAAACTCGTGGTGAAGTCGTCTGTGACGATTGTGGTTTGGTCTTAGAAGACAATGTAATCGACCAAGGTGCAGAATGGAGAGTTTTCTCTCCAGAACAAGGTGATCAGCGAGCTCGTACTGGAGCACCGATGACCGTTATGTTACACGACAAAGGTTTGTCAACCGACATTGATTGGCAGAATAAGGATTATTCTGGAAAAACAATCAATTCAAAATACCGTTCACAATTCTACCGCATGAGAAAGTGGCAAAAGAGAAGCAGAGTTTCCAACGCTACCGAGCGTAACTTAGCAATGGCTTTAGCTGAACTTGACCGTATGGCAAGCCGCTTAGAGTTACCTAAATCTGTAAGAGAAGCAGCAGCTGTCAACTACAAGAAAGCAGTTGACAAGAGATTGATTCGCGGACGCTCAATTGAAGGGGTTGCAGCAGCATCCCTCTATGCAGCATGCCGACAATGTGGTGTACCACGTACTCTAGACGAAATCGGACAAGCATCACGTACTGGTCGTAAGGAGATTGGTCGTACATACCGTTTCATGGTACGCGAACTAAAGATGAAAATCATGCCAACAGGACCTGAAGATTACATCTCAAGATTCTGCTCAGGACTTGGCCTAGATGCTGAAGTTGAAGCAAAGGCATACGAATTGATCAAGGCGGCTCAAGAGAAGGAATTGACCAGTGGAAGAGGACCTACTGGAATTGCAGCTTCAATCATTTATATCGCATCAGTTCTTTGTGGTAAAAGACGTACACAACGTGAAGTTGCAGAAGTCGCAGGTGTTACCGAAGTAACTATTCGTAACCGTTACAAGGAATTGATTCAAAACCTCAACATCGAACTAGATATCTGAGGCGAAAGGATGGAGCCTTTACAGCAACTTGCTCGAGATAAACTTCAAGCTGCAACATCTATGTTACCTGGTGTTGAGCCAAGAAGTATGTTTGGTGCAAACGGTTTTTGCAAAGATAGCAAAGCATTTTGCATGGTCACAAAGCATAGTCAAATCGTCTTTAAAGTAAATGATGAAGTGGCTTTTTTGACATATATTGAGATGGGGGGTATTCGCTGGTCTCCAAACGGCAAACCCTTTGGAAAATGGTTAGAATTACCACCCGAACAATGCCAAGACCCACAGATTATGCAGCAATGGGCACAACAAGCATATCAATTGATTTAGAAAACAAACCCTAATTACTGTACGGAAGTGGAATGATGTCACAACATAGAGCAAAATTATCGGATGATGTATTTGAGGTAGTCGCGACGGGTTTAGTAGAGGCATTAGAGAGGGGAACAACCTCTTGGCCTTTACCACAACCCCCAATGTCCGACCCCGACTTTCCAGTCATAAATCCAATTTCCCCTAGTGATATTGTTGAATTAGGATTGGCCATGATTTCAGTTGACAGAGGGATGTTTGAGGCTAATTTGAATTCGGTTGTTGACCAAATAGTCCCACACCGAATGAATCTTTCAGATGACCCATTTGAAACACATGACAAATGGCTTGGTCGTAGAGTGGACAAAGTGGCTGAACGATTATTGTATACAATTGCTCTAAATTGGCTCAGTCAGGCCTTTGACCCTGAAGCACCTAATGTTGACCGATGGTGGCTAGCCATCGCTTTGATAGATGGTCTATCCACGGTTCCAAGAGGCCAACCAGTTCATCAAGGATACCACTTGATTGAATCGATTGCCTTGGCAGAACGCCCTGGTACTTGGCATACACAACCAGCTGAAGGCCCGCAAAACGTAGATTGGGACCCAACCGCAATGATTCCTCGCTCAACTTCAGTCGTTGCACATGAGCAAGGAGTAGAGGCTGCCAAGTGGCTTCTAGCAAGATTGGAAAGTGGAGGTGACGACCGCCGTTTACTTTTAATCGAGTGGACGCGGCTCCTTATACAGAGATCAGAATTGGTTGAACCTCTAGGTTTGGCAGAAATTCTATTGCGCAGAGCCAGTGACCCAAATGAAGAGGTTGCCGTCAAAACTTCACTATGTCTTGCCCGTTTGTTAGAAGTTGATCTAAAAGTAGGAATTGCATTAGCCAATAGGTTACACAAGAGAGACGAAGTTCTGGTCAGGAGGGCGATGGCCGATGTCTTGACTAGATTATTCCGAAGAATTGGTGATGAAGCAATTCCATTTTTGGAAAAGATGCTACAAGATGATGACGAAATTGTTTTGGCAATTGCAGCCACAACGGTTTCAGATTTGAGATTCCTAGACACCTCGCTGTGGGCCGATAAAGTAGAGATTCTAACCAAACACCCACTACCGATTGTACGGCGTAATTTGGTAGTTAATCTGCGCGATTATATTACCGAATTCCCAGACGATGAGAGGGGGATTCTAACAACACTTTGGCATGATGGTGATGAAGTGGTTAGAACTCGATTGCGTGAATTATTATTGCGAATGGAAGAGGTCGACCCACAAAACTTCTCACTAAGAATCACCCACTTCAAAGCTAATAACGTTGATTTGCAAGATTTATGGGCATCATTGAAACTTAGAAGAGAAAAGAGATATTTGCAATGGATTGATTGGATGGATGGAAAGGGAGAACTTCCTAGTAATCCTTTACCGCCAAGTCCACATCAAAGTTCACTTCAAGAGCCAGGTGAATTGCCTGACTTAAGTGAAGCA
>Ga0307995_1001110_pt1 | contig 17140 bp, 17 predicted proteins | sample EllFjometagen262_FD_203132 | JGI IMG/M metagenome (GOLD analysis project Ga0307995, IMG submission 203132) | Marine microbial communities from Ellis Fjord, Antarctic Ocean - #262 | ecosystem: Environmental > Aquatic > Marine > Unclassified | place: Southern Ocean | collected 2014-11-02
CTTTATCCTGATGCGGAATTAGAAATTAGGACCAAGAGTACGCAGGTTCGAAGTCTGCTGGACACTGAGGTTGTTCCAAACTGTGTGATTGCAATGAGTTTTACCACACAGGAGGCTGCAGGGCAGTGGGAGCACAAAGTGCCTTCAATAAAAAAGAGATTGGAGGCATTGCACAAATTGCAACTCGCTGGCTGGAAGGTCGCTATTCGTTTCGAGCCTCTCATCCTTGGCGCTGAAGGGTTGGCGCCCTATGAAGCCCTGTTTGAGCAAATATTTTCAAAGCTCGATGCGCAGAGGCTGCATTCGGTTAGTAGTGGTTTGTTTCGAATGCCTGTCGATTTCCACAAGAGAATTGTAAAGCTCTACCCTGATGAAGAGTTGTTTGCGCGACCCACCCAGACGACACAGGGAATGATTGCTTTAAAAAGCACAGAGGAAAACACGCACTTGATGGCGATAGAGGAGCTTCTGTTGAATTATGTCTCGTCTGAGCAATATTATCGTTGTGCGTAATTTTTTTGGAAAACTAGGGAGGGTGAAAACTTGAATAATCCGAGCAACCAAAAATTGGTAGTAGTAACGGGCGCTTCCTCAGGGATAGGTTTGGCCTTGGTGAAGGCATTGTTGGCGGAGGGGTACGCAGTACTGGGGATCGCCAAAAGCTTTGAGAAGGCGGGGTTGAACCACCCAAATTTCAGCGGCCGGAGTATTAATCTAGCTGATCTCGATGCGCTTCCAGAGGCTATGTCTTTATTGCTCAATGAAATTGATAGGCCGATTAAAGCGTTGATAAACAATGCAGGCATAGGACGTATGGGGTTCCTAGAGCAGCTGTCCGTAAAAGACATTCGTCTTGTGATGGATACCAATCTAACGAGTCAGGTAATTGTGACTAAGACGTTCTTGCCCCTGCTAAAGAAGCAGGGTGAAGGCGATATCTTGTTCATGGGTTCGGAAGCAGCTCTCAAAGGAGCTAGGCAGGGCAGTATTTACTGTGCAAGTAAATTCGCGCTTCGTGGCTTTTCACAGGCTCTGCGGGAGGAATGTGGTAAATCAGGCGTCAGGATAACGCTCATCAATCCGGGCGCTGTGCGTACGCCCTTCTTCGAAAAATTACAGTTTGAGCCAGGTCTCGCGGCGGAAAATGCAATCGAGCCTGAGGATATTGCGAGTGCGGTTTCGATGGTGCTGGCCGCAAGGTCGGGAACCGTATTCGATGAAATCACGCTTTCTCCCAGGAATCAGGTTTGGAAGAAGAAAGACTAAAGCTTTCAACATTATCTGCGACAATTTGACACAGAAGACTTAGATCGCCTATTCGCGCCAGAGCTGCGATAATTCTATGATCTAATTCATTTTTCTTAAGTCGAGGTTTCTATGAAGCATTCACAATTTACACTTTGGAGCGCATCGAGATTCGTAGTTTGCGCGCTATTTGCACTCTTGGTTTCCGCGACCGCTTTTGCGCACACTGCGCTAAAAGAGGCTACACCAGCTGATGGATCGATCATCAAGCAAGGTCCAGCGCATATCAATCTGACTTTCAATGGTCCTGTTAAATTGCTAAAGCTGGAGCTAATGGGTGTGGGGCACGAGATGCCAACTAATTTCGAGAGCAATAGCGAAGCTAAAGCTGCCTTTATGATCGAAACACCGGGCATGCACCCGGGGGCGTTCACTGTTAACTGGGCTGTAATGGGTGAAGACGGTCACACTGTAGCAGATAGCTATAGCTTTACTGTGGATCCGAGCATCGCCGAAGACCATACTGGTGAATCTGCAGGCGACAGCCACTAACCCTGAATAGGCAGTTCGATGTTTACACTCCCTGGCATTTGGGAGCTAGCAAGTCTACTAGCTAAATTACTTCTCTATATTGGGGCCTTCAGTATCGCTGGAGGCAGTCTGAGTGCTTGGCGTTATTCAAATGCAGATAGAGCTCAACTCCTCTCAAACTTCTCTTATATCTTTGTCGGCACGGTTATTGGTTTTCACGGGGCTCTGCTAGGCTTTTTTGTGCAAGTGGGATTGATAAACGATAGCGGTCTGTCAGGGATTTTTGATTGGTCAATGATATCGATATTACTCGATACAGGTCTTGGCGATGTTACCTTGCTGAGGCTGCTCTCGTTTCTGCTTGCAGGGGCGTGCAGTGTGATCGTTATCAAGAAGCTCCAGCGCTCGAATATCGATCTTAAGAATCCCGTGATTCGATTATTGTTTCTCCTGCAATTAGCGGCTCTAGTAGCACTGGCTTTTTCTCATAGAATAACGGGCCATGTGTCTGTTTTAAGTTTAGTGGCGCAAATATTTATTGTAGTGCACTTCTCTGCATGCGCGCTGTGGATAGGCTGTCTCTACCCCTTTTTGCAACTGAGTAAAAGCTTGGATCTAAAAGTCCTTCAGGAAACGCTAAAACGATTTGGTGAGAATGCTGTTGCGATCCTCTGCGCGCTTTTTGTGGCAGGCGCGTTGATGTTGTACGAGTTGTTAGAATCGCCAATGGACTTGCTTACTACCGACTATGGTTTGGCGTTGTTGCTGAAGCTTTGTTTAGTTTTAGTAGTGTTGACAGTCGCCGCCATGAATAAACTAATCATAGTGCCGATACTGCTAAACAGTGGCAGCACTGCAAGGCTTCAAACATCAATTCGCCTGGAATTGGCAGTTGCTACAGGAATCCTACTTGTCACTTCGTTTCTATCCACGATAGTGGGCCCTGCCGGACATCAAATGTAAGGCGCGCGCGTTAGTGCTAGGCGCAAACGTTAGCTAAGGTTGAGGCCATTAGGCGAATTTGAGTCGGCTGGATTGATTTCTTCTATCAAGCGACTCGTCTCCAGTGTGTTGAGATTTAGTGTGACCAGTTCGGCTGTCTCACCCACCGTTGAAAATCCCGCTACAGTCTGCATGGATGGTTTTATGGCAAACAATAGATTATTCCCCACCGGCGACCAAGCTAGATTGAAAATGTGTTGGCTGCTGAAGTAGACGGAAGTAGGTTCAATGGCTGTGCCCAAGCCACCTAAAAAAATCGTTGAGCCGCTGGTATCGTATTGAATGAAAGCGTATTGCTTTTTGTCTAGGGACACGATTGGTGTCGCAATGGACTCAACGACGCTAGAGTTGCTATCGATTGTGCTCAGCTGCAATTCGCCACCTAGATAATCTGGCTTGTTGTCGAGCAGTTCGTCGCTCAATACTACGGGGGAACTGATCCTATCGAACTCTCGATCAACTAAGTTCGCACTGTCCAGAGAAACCCAGCCTGCAACGAGTACACAGAGACAGGCAGCCCAAGCGGCATATCTCAAAGTAGGTGTCGCGAACAGGGCAGCCCAGTGCAAGTCATTGAAGCGCGATGGGGCGATAACTTCTGCCTCTGTTAGTTCTATACTGGGAAGGAGGCGGTAGCCGCGCTTGGAAATGGTCTCAATATAGTTTGGTACTCCTGCGTTTTGGCTGTGCAGTTGTTTACGCAGTTCGGAGATTGCCCGCGTGAGCGAGTTTTCATTGACGAGTACTCGGGGCCATAATTCTTTAACTAGCTCTTCGCGGCCGAGAACTCGCTCTTCGTTTGCCGCTAGATAGCAAAGCAACTTAACCAGGCGTGGTTCTAGCTGACGCTCTTCGCCTGTGGTATTGCGTCTGATGCGATTTAGCTGCGGCAATACACGCCATTCGCCCACGGAAAACTCGTGGGAAAGGGCGGCTTTCGTGCCCAGCTCCAGCGTCTTTGTGTTCTGTTCGGTTTGGTCTGCGATCAGTGTAGGCATCTTTGTCTCGCTAATGTTTACTATTGCATGTCAATTGAGCAAATACAGATTGCAACATTGCTATGAAGGCCTTCCCCTGACTCCATGCACTGTATTCTAATTTATTAAGACCACTCAAACTGCAGTTTTCTCCCTCAGCAGCTTTTCTGGACATAAAATTCATCCCAATTTCAGGTTATTCATCGCTTCTAGCCCTAAATTGATGTCATTGGGGCCTCACCGCAATAATTCAGTGGGTCAGGTTTATTTATAGGGTTTATTAAGGAGATTTCAAGATGCGCTACGGAATATCAGCAAGATTGGGTAAAATTATCGCTACAGCTGCAGCAGTGCTATTGGTGGCACAGGCGCAGGCGATAAGTACGGCGGCATTGATGCAAGGCATACCCTCGCTGGCACCGATGTTAGAGCAAGTAACGCCCGCTGTAGTCAGCATTAGAGTCAGTAAGGCTATACCTGCGGAGCGTGGCAGCCGGCTCCTGGAGCGTTCATACGCCACAGGAGCTGGGTCGGGAGTCATCGTGGATGCCGCTGGGGGTTTGATCATTACTAATCACCACGTTGTAGCGAATGCCTCTCGAATTACAGTGCGCCTGAACGATGAAAGGACGCTGGAAGCACAGCTACTGGGCAGTGACCCCGGCACGGACGTAGCGCTATTGCAGGTAGAGGCAAAAGGCTTGATAGAGATTGCCTTTGCCGATATCAGTACGGTGGCAGTGGGTGACTATGCGGTGGCAATCGGCAATCCTTTTGGCATTGGACAAACTGTAACCTCCGGTATAGTCAGCGCATTGGGCCGAGCCGGTATCAATAATGCTAACTACGAAGACTTCATCCAGACCGATGCAGCTATCAACCGGGGCAACTCAGGCGGCGCACTGGTTGATATGGAGGGGAATTTAATAGGTATTAACACGGCAATTATAAGCGGCGATGGCGGCAGCAATGGCATAGGGTTCGCTGTGCCAGCTGATATGGTGGTAAGCGTGATGGAACATTTAAAACGTGATGGACAGGTGAGGCGCGGACTTCTCGGCGTGACAATAGCAGATGCGACAGCTGCTATTGTTGCTGCGCTCGAAGTAGATATCGATCACGGTGCTGTCGTCACTAGCGTATTGCCTGATAGTGCTGCAGAAAAGGCGGGCGTTAAGCTTTCTGATGTCATCGTGGAAATAGACGGCAAGGCGGTGCGAGGCAGCAGACAGCTGCGTAATATAGTGGGGTTAATGCGGCAAGACCAACAGGTAGAGCTGGTGCTATACCGTAATGGCATCAGAGAATCACTGCAGGCTAGAATAGGTGGCCCTAAGGGCGAACCGTCAGGGGCAATTCCTTAGTCAGTATCGGAAGCGAATTTCTCGGTGCGAAAGTAGCGGTCATTAGTGATTTTAATAAGTATATAAATCAAGAGTTTGTAGTGGTTTTTTTAAGTCGATTTGGAGCTTTCTGGGCGGTGAGGTTACGGGAGGGGAATATTATTATCGAAGTCAACCGGCGGTCGATCGCATACGGGAAGGCATTCAATAGTGCGGCGTCAGTAAGTGCTGTAGGCTCAAGAAGTATCTCAGCTTTGAGTGTGATTCGCAGGGACGTAGGGTACTGATGTTTCTGTAGTAGAAAACTGAAACGGCACTCCAGGTGAGCTAGTCGCCATCTTAGTGAATGCGCTTTTTCGCTAAAAAGTGCCCCCGTTTGGCCGACTTAATGGGTGTTAATAAAAGTTGAGTCGGTGTTTTTTGCCTGCCAAAGTGCCTAACGTGGCGCTGGTCGAAAGTATGAATCTATTTTCAATGGGTTCATGCAATTGCCAACACAGTTGAGCCGAGCTGCTGTTGTCACTCCCTAAGCTGCCAATTAAGAGAACAGAGGAATTAGTAACAGTCATACCGTGACTACTTGCTGGACCAACATGGACGAATTCTTTAGAAGCAATAAATTAAAATTTGAAAGTCTGTGTGTGGCTCTGCTGCTAAGCACTGCGCCTGTGTCAGCAGATAATTTGGATTCGCATGCAGGCTATAACTATGACCTTTCTGATTTCGTTGCCTGGATGGAAGATGCGATCAGAGAAAAGGAAATCCCTGGTGTCGCATTGGCAATTGTGTCCCGAGAGGGAATTATGCATATGCAGACTTGGGGCGTCAGGAGCATCGATACGCGGGAGGCGGTTCACAGCGATTCGGTTTTTCGCATCGCCTCGATGTCGAAAACTTTCGCAGGTACTTCGGCCGCGCTGCTTGTCGATCAAAACTATCAATCTTGGGATACAAAACTTACTGACTTATTTCCTAGCATGAACCTAGGCTCACAGCGCTCCTCTAGCGGCATCACCTTAAAGCATGTTGTTAGTCATTCAACAGGCCTAATGCCTCATTCCTATTCCAATTTATTGGATGACGGCGTTGCCTATGATCGAATTAAACCCCGGTTTTCTAAAATCCCAACTGTGTGCCCGCCGAGTGAATGCTACGGCTATCAGAATGTCGTGTTTTCACTTATCGGTGACGTGGTTGAGCACAGTACGGGAGAAAGTTACGAAAAATTTATCTATGAACAAATTTTTAAGCCGTTAGGAATGGTTACCGCTTCGGTTGGGATGCAAGCTTACTTGGAAAATGATGAGGCGACGCAGCCTCATCTCAGATCAAGAGGGGCTTGGCGTACTACGTCTACGAATCCTGCGTACTATTCGGTTGCGCCAGCATCAGGAATTAATGCGAGCATTTTTGACATGAGCGTGTGGGTGCGAGCAAACCTCGGCGCATTTCCGCAGGTACTGTCTGCTGATTTCCTTGCGCAGCTGCACGAGCCGATTATAGCAACCCCTAGAGGCAACTATTTCAATCGCTGGTCCGGGCTTAAAAAGGCCTATTACGCCACTGGTTGGAGAGTGTTTGACTATAATGGGCAGCGCGTAGTTCATCACGGTGGCGGTGTGCGAGGCTATCGATCTGAGATGGCATTCGTACCTGAAGCTAACATTGGATTAGTGCTGTTATTTAATGCGGAATCGAACTTAGCCAATGACATCGTGCCCGCGTTCCTCGATAATCTGCTGGATACAGTCGATTGATTTTTGCGGCATTGCCGCTGTATTTTTCGACCATACAATTCCACTAATTCGTTAACTCAATAATAGGTATTCTCATGAGCTCAGTGATTGACTTGCTGAAGTCCCACCGCAGTATTCGAAAATTTACAGATCAAGCGATAGAGCCAGAACTATTTAACGAGCTGATTACAGCAGGCCAAGCGGCTGCAACGTCAAGCTTTTTACAGGGCACTACTGTTGTAAGAATCAAGAAGCCAGAAACACGCGCCTCCATTGCTAAGTTAGCTGGAGGTCAGGCTTATGTAGAGTCGGCTGCGGAGTTTATGGTTTTCTGCGCGGACTTAAAGCGCCCAGCCAACTATTGTGATGAATATGAGAAGTCATTTGAAGGCGACTATACAGAGCACTTCATTATAGCAACGGTAGATGTTGCCTTAATGGCACAGAGCATGGTGACCGCCGCAGAGTCCGTCGGGCTCGGTATTTGTTACATAGGCGGAATTAGAAATGATCCTGCTCAGGTGGCGCAGTTGTTAGAGCTACCCAAGGGTGTCTACCCGGTGTTCGGTCTTTGTCTGGGGTACCCCGATCAAAATCCGGAGGTGAAACCGCGGCTCCCGCTGTCGGTGATAGTCAAGGAAGAAGTCTATAACGAAGTTGGTGATAAGGAGACGATAGCTGAATATGACGAAAATATTCGCGAATACTATCGGTTGAGGACGGGGGGAGGGCATGGAATAAGTTGGACGGAGCAAGTGTCCACTTTGCTAGGTGGGAAGGCCCGGCCACATATGAAAGAGTTTCTCGCTGATCAGGGATTTAAATTTCGCTAGCTCAGAAAAGCTCAACAGGGCAATTAAGCCCTCAGAAAGCTAGAATCTTAATTAGTGTTTCTTTGGTATCGATAGGAGCCCGTTGAAGGCAATGACTCCACTTTATCGCTGACTAGAGCCTCGATTGTCTCCGATGGTGGTATTGCACCTGAGCCAAATGCGAAATTAAACTCACCGCTTACCAGTCCGCGCCTGTCATCTGTTACTGACCAGCGCGCGGTGTAGTACTCTGACTCGGGCAATTCGCCGGGAATGGGCAAGACAAAACTGTGACTCAGCCGAGAGGGGTCATACTCAAAGTTAATGCTGATCCATTTGCCATCTGCGGTGTACAGTGCCAATTTTAACAGCCGTACATCCACTCTAAAGCTCATGGTAATCATCTGCGGAGGTTCAGTAAGTACGGAATCATCTGGAGGGAAGGTTACCCCGGGGGTCAGAACTCCGTGACCATGTTGTGCCAGTGATGTGCTAGATGCTAGCAGACCAAATAATGCGCCAAACAGCAGTACAATTACTTTTCTGTGGAATGCGTAAAAGTTCATCGACTGCGTAATCCATCTGTTTTGGTTCATAGCCTCAATCTTAGCAAAAACCCCCATCGCACTCTATTAGATAATTGATAATTGAATGTTTCGAAAGAGATAAGCTTCACTACCCATCAGCCAAAATAGACCATGCATTGTCTCGTAAGAGCAACCAGACGACCCAGTTCATCGTAAATTTTGCCCGATTGCTGTGAATAGCCATCGGCAGCGGCATCCACCTCGAACTCCATATAGAACCACTCGCCGGTTATCTCTTCTGGCGCTTCGACGAAGTCCAAAGACCAGGTCAATGAGCTGGCCGGCACGGGAGGCTTCTCAAAATGCGAAAGCAGAACCGGCGGTGGGATGTCAGCTATTGCGACTAGTTTCTCGATAGGAAAGCGAGAGACATCTTGCTTGTGGCGTACCCACATATTTAAATAAGGTGTGTAGCTCCCAGAAAAAGGGATGCCGCCGCCGGTCCAGCAGCCATCGAAATACTGAAGGAAATGTGGCAGTCGCTTGGCGTTGTCAGTAAAAGCTATACCGCTATCTCTGCTCGGCAAGACTTTATTGTTTGCAGGGATTGGCTTGAAGGCTTCGCGAGAATTGCCAAATGCTGCCATGGCTTGCAGGGCGACCTGCCCTCCTGAAATCACGTTCGCGCTACACTGCGTGACGTTTTTACCCTGACGCAGGATATTTGCTTCTACTTTGACCTCTCCGGGGATTACGGGGGCAATAAAGGACGTCATTAATGAACGAATGGTTTGGGGCTGGGCTAATTTTTTGCGCATGGCTGTGACCGCAAAAGCGGCTGATAAGCCGCCAAATGCAGAACGCCCCTGTGACCAGTTCTCGCTGAATCGTGTGCTATTCGTATCGCTGCTCTCGAGGCCTGTGAGTATGTCTTCTAGATTTATATCTTGCATTATTAACCTTCTAATTCTTGTAAATCACGCCGTCATATTTCCCAAATATGGTCGGCGATGATATTCTTCGACATCAGTTTTTCGTTGTCTTGGTAATGGTTTTTATTGCTAGGGGCGGGATTAAAGTGGAATAGCATTGAAATCATACTCTTTCCAGAAGTTAAGTATTGTCCTCCTAGGATTTGGGCTATGGCATTCTGCCGTCGCACAGCCTCCTCAGGCTGACCTGACTCACCACGACGAAGATATTACAGGAATAAGTATAGAAACAGAAACTGTGCCTGTAGATGATAGTGTCTTGCTCGAAGCGCCCAAGGAGCTCCAGTTGGAGTTCCCTTATGATGTGCGCCTAGTCAAGTTGACCCTTCGTAATGAGTTGCGAGACTGGGTGGATATTGATTTTCGCTACGATCCCACGATTCAAGAGAAATTCCTATGGACTATTCCTGAATTGACGGCGGCTATATATTACACCGCTGACTGGGCTATTCTTGCAATGAACGACCGTCTTATAAGAGGGAGTTTTAGTTTTTCTTTCGGCCCAGAGGCACAGTCGCCTTCGGTGATTAAAGAGTCAGAAGCGCGAGTGCTAGATTCGATAGGTGCTGGCTCTTCTACCCGTTTTGTTACGCCGCCGCGTACCAATATCATCCTCAATCAGGATCAGCCAAACTACGATCCGCCCTTTACGATCAAACTGGAAGATAAGCGGGGGGAACAACCACTAGACTCTTCCGCCGAACCTCGCTAAGGCTACACCCCCTAATCTAGGGGGCAACATTCACAGTGACGTACTGATCGTGAAAGAGACCTCCATCGTCACCTCGTGCCCAAAGAATATATTCGCCTGGTTCTGAAAACGTCGCGCGTACCTCGTACACGCCGTCATCGGGAATCGGAGGAGGGACCCAAAGAGCTCCCCAAGGGGAATTGGCTGACGTGCGGGTATCTTCCCAAGGTTTGACTTGGGCGGGTTCAAAGCTAACTTCTCCGGGCCCCCTGAATTTGTTCCAAGAAAGGAACAGCCCGTTAGTCTTGCCGACAGTAGTTCTGCGTGGTGGTCGCATCATGCGATCATGAGTACTCGTTTCAACTTGTGATACAGTTCGGCGGCGGGGCTTTGGCATGCCATCATCGGCGACCTGTGTCATGAGTATGATTTCTTCGCCAACTTGTGCATTTCTAACAATCAAACCGTTAACTGTCTCGCCTTGGACGCTGACCACAGGAGCAATATTTGCACGGGACTCCGGGCTGCTAGTTCCTGCGCCTAAAGATCCAGTTTCAGATGCTATCACCATGTTGTCTATCAGATAATCTGGGACTAACGTTCCGTAGGCTTTGTTAGTCTCGCCATTGTGCGTAATGGTCCAGACTAGTTCTTTGTCGCCCCAATCAGAAGGTACCACCACTTCAAACGTGAATCTGTTGCGCCTTGGCAGAAAGTGGGTAGGTTGACCCCGGTCGGCAATACCGGGTGTAAAAGAGTTATTGTCGCCAACCTGAATGTCAGGTTGCTCTTCCCAGTTCTCATTCATGTATCCAAATAACAGGCTAAATGTTCCGTCATCATTAGGGCGCCATCCCTCATAGCCAGGCTCTATTTCAGCACCTGAGCGGTAGCTGAGTTGTGCAGAAGCAGATTGCACGCCCAGTATTAAAAAAACAATCAATCCGGAAAGCCATTTGACCTTGTTTTTCGAGTATCGCTGCATGCTTTTCCCCAATAATGGTTTCTTGTTGTCTGTTATTGTTATCATTTCCCTGCTCCAAGAGTAGTGATTAGGACCACTCGTGATGTTGTCTGGCATCAACTCTACGAGTATCAATATTGATTTTTCACTATCGAAGGCTACCAAATTTTTGGTAATAAAAAGGGGCGAATGTCGCCCCTTTTTGCAGTCTATTAGCTATTCGCTAACATTTACTGTGATGTAACTGTCGTTATAGAGGCCACCATCATCTGCACGACCCCAGAGTATATAGGTGCCAGGCTCGTCAAAAGTCACAGTGATTTCGTGTAAACCATCCTCTGGCGCTTCAGGCGGCAGCCAAAGTGCACCCCAAGGTGAGTTCGCTGACGTTCGGGTGTCTTCCCAAGGCTTCGGCATTGGAGGATCAAAAGTCACATTACCTGGGCCGCGATACTTGTTCCAGGATAAGAACAGGCCATTTACCTTGCCAACTGTGATGCGTGTTGGAGGGCGCATCATCCGACGCATAAGAGCGCCTGCTTCGATGGTGCTCTCTCTGCGAGCTGCAGGGAGACCGTCGTCGATAACTTGAGCTACGAAGTTTATCTCCTCGCCAACTTGTGCGGTGCGCATATCATCACCTTGTATTGTCACAGTGGGCGCGGTGTTAGCTCGGGATTCAGGGCTGCTAGTGCCAGCACCCAATGAACCAGTTTCTGAGGCGATAACCATGTTATCTACAAGGTAATCGTCTTTTAGTGTCGCATACGCTTTGCGCTCGACTCCGTTAACGTTCAGGGTCCAAACCAGCTCTCGCTCGCCCCAATCGGAAGGTACGACGACCTCAAACGTGAAACGATTTCTACGCGGAAGGAAATGGGTTGGTTGACCTCGATCGGCATCCCCAGGAGAGAAAGAGTTACTGTCTCCAATTGCCACATCTGGCTGCTCTGTCCAATTTTCATTCATGTAACCAAACATGAAACTGAACGTGCCATCTGCATTAGGGCGCCAGCCCTCGTAGGCTGGTTCAACGTGTTGCCCATACTGGAACGTATCAGCGACAACTACGCTCGAAGTGCCTAATAAAAAAACGGCAATCAGCACAGCGTTAACTCTGCTGATTGCTTTACTAGTTAGTTTAGTCATGTTTCTAGTACAGCCTCGCTTAATTGCCAGCCACGTCGTTTGCATCAGTGCTTTCAGCTTCTGCGACAGGAGCAACTAGAGGTGCCAAACAAAGAGGGCAGCCGATCACGTGATCGTTAGGACCCAAATCGAGAGCCTGACGTCTATCTTCCATAGCTTCGAAGAATTGATCATCAGTTAATGTAACGCGTATCCCTAAATCGATGAACATGTTCGTTACAGAGCGGTTACCAGAACCCTGCCAGTTACGTGGGTCAGGAACGTTCGGGTTAGTCTCCGTGTTGTTCATGTAGCCAACGATGTGCAGAATAGTACCCTTAGGCAGAAGAGGTGCAGCGTTCTCAGCGTAAGGATAGCCGCGTACCCAATTGTGGTCATAGCCAACGCAGGAAAGAGTTTCTACCGTGTAGCCCCAGATAGCTTCGAGACACATTCGCTCGCCTGGAGCGTGCAGATGTGGTTCGAAAGTAACAACCTTGGTGTGTTGATTTAGCACAGTATAGGCATGAAGCTCCTGATCTTTCGCGTTACCCGTTATGCTGATATCTACGCCGTTACCTAAACCGATGAAAGCAGTTTGATACTTGGGCTTGTAGTCTTTATCGTGAAAGCGGAAACCGACTTCCATGTGAGCAGTCGTATCGCGACCGTTGGAGTGCATGTGCACGGAGTCGGAAACGATGGATGATCCGGCCTTCAGAAGACGACCTGCATCGTTGTCAAAAATATCGGGGTTTCTACCTACTTCATGCACGGGCCATGGGATCGCAAAACCAGGACCACGTTCGCCGTTCTCATCTAGCTGAGCTGTACTCCAGATCATATGGTGGAAAATATACGCGCCACCGACAGTATCTCGACCAGTGCCGGCCTGATTGTTGACATCGTTTACTTCTACAACTTCGACAGACTTAATATAGCGATCTTCTTCCAAATTTGTAGGCATGGAATCAATCTCACCCCACCAGTCAGGCGTACCTGCTAGCTTCGTGACTTCGTTCATGACAACAACGAGATCAGGCTCGCCAGCCTTCCACTTTAAACTGTCATTGAAAACTAATGAATCGGGAGCATCGGCTTCGTTGCCTTTTGGCGTGCCGCTGCGCGCCCATGTAGAGATCAGTGCGAGTTCTTCGTCGCTAAGCGATGGATCATTTTTGAATTCCTGAATACCGATGTCCTTCTCCATGTACCAAGGAGGCATCGCACCTGCACGGTCACGTAGAGCGGTTTTGTATTCGATCAAACCGGCAAAAGGAGCGACTTGGTCATAAGTCACTAAAGGCATGGGGCCGGCGCCACCATCACGGTGACAGTTCTGGCAGCTGCGCTGCAGAATTGGCTCAATATCCTTGTGGAATGTGACTTCGCTCGATTGTGCTAGCGATACACCCGGAATGGACAGTGCTGCTGCTACTGCCATGCCGCTCAGCAGTGATTTTGCGGAAATTATTCGCATATGATGCTACTCCTCAATAGCTGGTTAGATCGTCTATCTGTTGATAATAAAAATTGCATTCAGTGTTTATTAAATTACTTGTGAACAATAGCATTATTCGGCCACTAGTTGAATTTTCTGCACGCGAAATGGGTCGAATAATCGGCAGTTCTGCCCTGTTAAGAGGCTGAAAACAGGCTAATTTTTCGAAATGTTCCAAAATCAGTTAATTCTAGCGCTAGACAGCAAAGATAGCTGTTCTAGGGCTTGCTGCCGCGCAGCAGGGCCCAGAGGTTGCTACTGGCGAGCAAACTTGCGAAAAGAACTAACAAACCGAGGCTAAACCATTGAACTGAATAGGATAAATTCTGGTTAACATCAGCATTTACGGCGGGCCAATGACGTACCAGCACGCCATCCTGCTCCTCGGTGAGTCGAATCTCGAACGGAAACAACGGTTCGCCGATTATATCGGCAATTACATCGATTTCGAGGCTGCGCATGCGCAGTGGCCACACAGATGCATCGATTTGGCTAGCCAGCACCCGCGCATTTTCGGGGGGTACGTGGATCTGACCGGTAATCTCCATCGGCCCGGATACAGGGCGAAGATTCGGCGGGGTATCCGGGGGCAGGATACCCGTGGTCCAGCCCCTGTTGACGAGAATGAGCTGATCGTTGCTTTCTAGACGAAATGGCGTCACCACCCCGTAGCCAATCATTCCCTGAAAGAATTCGGCTAATAAGAGGATGGAGCGGCCATTCACGAATTCGCCCTTCATTGAAACATGTCGGTTCTGCAATTCTGGGTTTGCGCGGTGTAAATGCCCGGCGAGGATGTCCTCGACAGGAGCGGCATTAACACTGGACTCAATGACGAGGGCGGCCTGCGCTTGGACCTTCTCCGCCGCTCGATCTAGTTGCCACAAACCTAGTCGGGCAAACGCGGTGGCGGTCATAAACACGCAGACTGCGAATAGCCAGTTGATACGGATGTGAAATATCCCGATGGAGTATTCTGATCGAAGTTTCATTTTAAGCCATTTTGAAGTTAATGTTCACACTAAGCTACGGTGAGGGCGGTTCTACAGATCTGCTGTGGTGCTAAATAGGTAGCGCTTCAATAAGCGCAGGAAGACTAATTCAGATCAGTCGAAAATTCAATTGGAACGCGAACTTAACTGTCCTGTTAGCACCAAAGGCACCAATGATAAGGAGGGCGATAGTAAGTTATAAGCCGGCCGCAAACTATCACAGCACACCAGCAGACAAGGGAAATACCGGCCATGATTTTTGCGCGTAAAACCACGCGTGAAGAGCTGGCTCCAGAGTGAACATCTGCGGCTGTAGTCGCATAGAAAAATAGCATATTAATGCCAGCGATCAGCATAAAGAAAGATTTCGATTGCACCGCAGGGTTATAGAGATATTGATCTGGAGCGGTGCTTAGGAACATGGTGCCGGTGATCACATTTAACAAATAGCCAGCTACCCCGATAGGTATCAATCGGTGCAGCTCGGATAGTGAAATTTCCTTCGCAAAACCCATCATGCGTAGATCGAATAAGCCGACGGTTCCAATTAGCAGGCACAGGCCGAGGAAATGGATGGACTCGGCGATAGGCCAACCCCAGGGCGAATTCATGAAGGCATAGATGCCAGTTCCCTGCGAGAAATCAAGTAGAAAATCAATCATGGCTGCTCAATAAAATCGGGAGGCAAGAAGAATGCTGTGGGTGTAAGCGAGAAATCGCCCAGCGGTCAACGTAACTATCCATAGCACAATTGAGAGATAAGCGAGTTTAATACAGGTGCTATCGATCGAGACATCAGGTTTATTTGAGAATGTACTTTGAATGCGCTTGCTTATCAGTAGCCCAATAATTATTGCACAAAGCTTTATATAAAATACTGGATTGGTAAGTGCCTTGGCCGGATACGCCAGCAGTAAGGCGCTTCCGGAGATGAAGATCAAAGCGGCAGCGTACCAATGTATTACGTAGAAACGGCACAGGGCTGCTATCTCCAGGCGAGGCGCGAAACCAACGACCCGCAATGCGACAACAAAATTTATTCCCACTACAAAGGCCATAGAGAGCGAATGCAGAGTCAGCGAACTGAAGAACGCGATCCCTGATTCCCGCATCAGTATGCTCAGCGCGGTTTCTTCGAGTCTGGCTAGTGTTTCCAGCTTATCCAATCCTTCTTTGAGAGTCTTTATTCGTTATCTGAAAATCATGTTTAGGCAAGAAGCGATCAATGAAACCTTTTATCTGCCTTTTGGACACAGTATGTTTGATGCTGAATATTTAGCTGAGCGTGGCTCTGGTGTCAACACGAAGCCATCGAATTCGCGATATTACACGTTATTTAGGATTTGGCTGTCCTGCTGAAAGTGATATGGTAGTGGAAAATAAATACATGGGAGCTAATAATGAGAGATGATTCGGTAAAAAATGTCCTAAAGTCACGCCTTTATACTCTGCTAGCGGCACCGCTTCTAGTAATGCTGAGCATTATCAGTGTAGCCGCCGAAAGTGATTTGGTCCCAAGAACCGCTGATGAAAAGCCAGACTTTAATGGTATTTGGCAGGCGATCGGAAGCGCGCATTGGGATGTAGAGCCTCACGCAGCGGACTTTAGTCCTCTAGTTGAGCTAGGGGCGATAGGGGCAATTCCTGCGGGATTGGGCATCGTCCAGGGAGGAGGTATTCCTTATACCTCACAGGCTCGTGCTAAAGCGCAGGAAAATAGGGCAGATTGGTTGTCGCTGGATCCGGTCGTGAAGTGCTATATGCCAGGCGTGCCGAGGGCGACCTACCTCCCGTTCCCCTTCCAGATTATTCAGTCTCCAGAGCATGTTGTTATGGCCTACGAGTTTGCGAGCGCAAGCCGTATCGTCTATATGGATCGTCCGGACTTCGAGGCACCGATCCTTAGCTGGATGGGGCATTCACGCGGGCATTTCGAAGGTGATAGCTTGGTTATTGATGTAACTGATCAGGTGCCTGACACATGGCTAGATCATGCGGGCAATCATCACAGCGATGCGTTGCGGGTAACTGAGCGCTATACTCATACGGGGCCGAACACCCTTATGTACGAGGCAACGCTTGAGGATCCCAATGTGTATACCCAGGCATGGACAATGAAGTTTCCGCTATACCGAAGATTAGATGAAAACATGCAGTTACTTGAATTTAAATGTGTTGAATTTACAGAGGAGCTCATCTACGGCCATCTGCGCAAGGGATCGGTCGCTGAATAAGGAAACCGTAGTTGCGCGACCTGCTAGGGTTTTCCCTGCATTGAGACCCGCTTTATAGCGGGTTTTTTATCGGATGCTAAAATTCGAGATCTATTCGAGAGAATAACGACGACGGACGGCTGTTAGGTGAACCTGTTAGTTGATAGAGCATGACAGAAGTGATTGATTTAAGATTTGTAACTTGAGGTCTTATTGGCTTGATGCGCTTCGATAGTGCGAATATAAAGGCCAGCATTGGGATAATGACAGGTGATTTAGGCGCTGTAGTGTGGCCCTCAATCGTTGGGGTATAGGGCGGCTTGAGTATCAGGCTGCGTCATACCTTGTCTTCGAACAGGGAGATTCGCAGGGCGCTGAAAAGCCGACTGCAGTTTCCGGCCTGAACAAATACCGTCCTCAATTCGAATCTTGAGCAACTCCGGCAGTCAGGCCGTGCTTACATCCACGCATTCTTATCAGTAGAGA
>Ga0307995_1001115_pt1 | contig 17108 bp, 15 predicted proteins | sample EllFjometagen262_FD_203132 | JGI IMG/M metagenome (GOLD analysis project Ga0307995, IMG submission 203132) | Marine microbial communities from Ellis Fjord, Antarctic Ocean - #262 | ecosystem: Environmental > Aquatic > Marine > Unclassified | place: Southern Ocean | collected 2014-11-02
TTAACATTTAAACTCATCTAAATCGTTTCGCGGCAAACTTAATCAATATATCAACATCAGACTAGTCGGTTTAAAAATTGTTATGTTATTTTTTTATAAACTCTATAATATTATTCTGATATGTTTTATCCTTTTTTGATTTAAGCCCTTTACTCTTTATAACACTATTTGATATTTTTTCAATCAATTCTTTAAAAGTATCAAAATCTACATTATAAGAAAGCCCTAATCCTTGAGTATATCCTAATTCATCACCAATATATCTAAACTCATTTTCTTTATTAAAAACTTTAGCTCGTAATGTACCCTCATCATTTAAAATAAAATCTATCTGAACATTTCCAACAATAAGTGTTTGCTCTAAACCTCCTACAGGAACTCCGATTTTTCCATTTAATAAAATACGATCACTAATTTTTGTTGAAAGCGTAAATCCAAGTCGATCCTCAGTTGCTATATCTAAAAGTGCACTTTTATCACCCTGTAAATAATCAACACCAATATTTAATTGATCATTTTCTTCTCCCAAAAGGTCACTAAAAATTTTTGAAGCCTTTTGATATAAATTATTAGTGATTCCTTCCATTGAAACACTTACCTCATTAATGAAAATTCCTTGAGATAAAAGAGAAATAGCCTGCAGTTGAATTCTTTCAGGGTCTGCCAATCTATAATTGATTTCAGAAGCTACTGTTCCGCTAGTGTTTGGAAAATCAATTTCGAAAACAGGGTTATCAGGCTTTAATAGATTTCCTTGTAATCGAATTAAAACCTCTGTAGGGATTTTTTTATTAAAATTAGGATTATCTAAAAGTAATGCTGGATTAGCACCTCCTGGGACATCATATACAGCCTCCAAATCCATAAGCGCATCCAAAGGGTTTCCTTCCCAAACGATAGTTCCTCCTGGCTTTAAATTAAATCTTTTTTCAATAACTCCAAGATTTTTAAAATTATAAATCCCTTCATATGCAATAAAGTCTCCCCACATATTAAATTTACCATTAGTATTAATATCCATAAGTAAGTTACCCGCTCCTCTTCCACTTAAATAACTACCTGTTTCCTGATCAATTACTATTTCAATTTCAGCTTTATTATTTACATCCAAATCAAAGTTCATTTCTAATCCTCTGATTTCCTCTAATGCCTTTGCATTATCCTGTTTAGTAAACCTATTTATGCTGTTTTTATCAATAAAACTAACAAAGGTGGTTTCGGATAAACCATAATTTTCAGACCAAGGTACTTTTATTGATGTTCCTTCTTCTGTAACTCCCAAAAGGTCAATTTTTAAATTTTTTGTAGGTCCTTTTACATTCACTGTACCATCTAAAAATCCTTTTCCATAGAACAATGTCTCAGGTTTTTTCTTTCTGTTCAATAAAAGCATTCTATCAGATGAAAAATCAAAATCTACTTGCCAGTTAGAGAAATTAGTGTGTGAAAAAGAACCTTTAAAAAGCGCATTTGTCCCGTCAGAACTATCAATAATACCAACTGTTTCGAAACCAAAAGTCTGATTATTTAAAAGCACTTTTGTGTCCTTCATTTGATAATCTATATTTAGATAAGGAATTTCAAAACCCGCTTTTTTAAGGTTTAATGATCCATCATGTTTCAAATTCTCAATAGCTCCCCATAAATTTATCTTTCCATCAATTTCACCTCTAATATTTTGTATTGCTTTTTTACCTAGCGGCGAAAGAAAGGCTAGGTTCATGTTTTTGAAATTGATATTTAAATTTAACTCAGGATTCTCCAGGTTCTTGATAAATCCCTGTGCTTTAATTTTATTTTGGATTCCATCTATTAAACCAAGAACAATATTATAAGAATTGTTTTGAGTATCTCCAATAACATTTAAATTAAATTTTCCTAATTGATTTTGATTAATTTTCCAATCATTAATCGCTAGATTTAAGCTTAACCTGTTCTCATCCTTAGAGCGAATTACTCTTGCGTTTAATGAACTAACTCCTTCAACTAAAAAAGTGGGATCAAAAGCAAATATTTCTTGAAGACGAATATTCTTTACATTAATTTTAAAATTGAAGTTTTTATTATTTTTATGAATACCAGATAATTGAATAGATTGATTACCGGAAACTGCTAAAAAATCTGATAAATCAAAAGTTTTATCTGATAAAGAATAGCTTAATTTTTGATGGTTTGTGTTTTCAGGATTTAAAGTCCAAACATCAGAGCCTAAGGGTATTTTTGATTTTTTAAGACCAAAATGAGAAATTCCATTTTGCTGTAAAGAATGATAAAAATTTAATTCAAAAGGAAATTCATTTCTTTTTTCACTTATGAATTCAGATCTAAAATACAGGGTATCATTAAGTTTTGTACTAATCAGGTTAAAATCTTTACCTGAATAGTATTTATGAGAAACATATCCAACGTTTAAAAACGAATTATAAATTGGATTTTTAGTGTCAATTTGGAAATGAATTTTTTCTAATTTTAATTCGTTCCATTTAATAAAAGGAGCATCTAACACTATCTGAGAATCTTTTACATCTGAAGAAATAGTTCCGTTTAATATAATATTATCAGAAATTGAAAAATCGGGATATAGAGCATCAAGGAATTTCTTAAAAATCGTCAATTTAAAAGATAATTTTTGGTTTTTTTTAGTTTTTTTATAAGGTATAAATGGATAAATATTATTTAAAGCATTTTGAAAAAGAGAGGCTATTTCGCTAATTTCAAACTGTCCTTTTAAACTTCCAGAAACACAATCAGTGTTCAAAATCAATAATTGAGTATCCGATCCTTTAATTTCTTGAATAATTGATATCGGGTTTATGGTCACTGTTTGATTGTTATTTTTAATACTAGCTGAGTATACATTGATTTTCCCCTCAAGTTCATCTAAGTTTTTACCTTTAAAGCTAGATAAGACGACTGCTTTAAACATCCTTTTACCTTGACCAAAATTTAAACCGACGAGATTTAAATCTAGTTCTTGAATATTAGCAGCCAAAGTATACTTTGGTATTTCATTTCCAAAATCGAATCTCAAATCACTTTTAAATCTGATTCCTTTTGAGTTCGCACTTAAAGTATTTCTAAACTGTTGTTCTTTAAAAGTCCCTTCGAGAGTTATTTTTTTAATCTCTATTTTAGGTGATCTTAGATTTAATTCACTAACCACCCAGTTTACTGAAATTGATTTATTTTTTGATAATATTCCAGATATCTCAAGATTTGAATTAGCCTTAATATTACTTTTTTTCGAAAGAAACAAATTTAAATCAAGATCTGAAATCACAGATTTTATATCAAATTCTCTATTATGAAAAGATTTGACAAAAACACCTTTACCTAATATACCCTCTGCTGAAAAAGTTCCCCATTTGTTTTTTGAGTGAATATCCAAGCTCATGCTTTCAAAAGAAGAAGAAATATTTCCCTTTAAATTAATATTCTTTATTTCGGATAAAAATTTTTTAGGAATTGAATCTAAAATTTCATTATTAAAGAAATAGTTTGTCTTAGTTTTTAAACTATCGATCACTAAATTCCATTGAATTTCGGAAAGGTTTGTTGCATTTTGTATCTGTCCACTTCCTCTAAAATCAATATCATTATTTGTAAACTGCAAAAAATCTAGATTGATCTTTTGCAAGGATCCATTAGCATTTAAAGTCAACTTTATAGGTTTTGTTTTTTTTAGAAAAAGAATAGTGGGAAATAAATTTTTTAAATCGAGATGCCCTTCTTCAATAGCTATTTCGAAATTTCCTTTTTTATTAAAATTTTTAAAAGATCTGTTTTTACCATTTAAAATCAGTTCACCCTTAATTTTGTTATTATCATTTTGTAATTCCCATTCAGTTAGCTTTAGTTTCCCTGGAGCATATGAAACAATTCCCTTTGAAATTAAATGTTCATTTATTGGAGAAATCATTTTACCCTCAAGAAACTCAGTTTTTATATTTAAGCTATCTGCACTATAACTAAAGTTAGTAATAGAAAAAACTAAATCTTTTATTTCAATTGGAGCTCTTTCTAAATCATTTAAGTCTTCAAATCTAAATTTACCATTTAAAAGACTTAAATGTTCCACAATAAATTTAGTCTTAGTCTTTTTGGTTACTTCATTTTTAAGTTTTTCTAAAACAACTTGTAGCGAATTTGACTTTTCATTATTATACTTTTTTAAATTGATGTAAACTCCCTCAGCATCTATATCACTTAAATTAAAATCATTTTCTTGAAGTTTTCTAAAATCTTTAATTGAAGTCCTAAGTTCATGAATATATAATAAAGTGTCTCCATGGTGATCTTCTAGATAAAACTCTGAGAACTGGAACTTACCATTCCATTGAAGACTAATTTTATTTATTAAAAGTTTCTGCTGTGTTTTAGATTGAAAATCACTTGTAAACTTATCTAAAATGGTCTTTTGGATAAATGAAGTAGAAAGAAGCAGAATACATAGCATAAACAGAGTAATTATACTCCCTAAAGTGATCGCTGCTATTTTGTGCTTCTTTTTAATGGTAATCTTTTACTTTTGTAACGTTTATAAAATATTTATGTTGCGCGAAACAGATATTATACTTGCCATTGAATCCTCCTGTGATGACACTGCTGCCGCAGTTCTTAAAGGGCGTAAAGTCCTTTCAAACTGTATCGCCAATCAAGAAATTCACAAGGCCTATGGCGGTGTTGTTCCAGAACTGGCTTCAAGAGCACATCAATCCAAAATCATACCTGTTGTTCAACAAGCATTATCTCAAGCAAATATCGATAAAAAAGAACTAACTGCAATTGCTTATACTCAAGGACCTGGACTGCTTGGCTCACTTCTTGTTGGAAGTACATTTGCTAAATCTTTTGCGATGGCTTTAAATATTCCTTTAATCCCTATTAATCACATGCAAGGGCATTTATTGGTTCATTTTATTAAAGATAAACGAATAAAGACCCCAAACTTTCCTTTTTTGGGAGTAACCCTTTCAGGTGGTCACACACAACTGATTTTAGTGAAGGATCATTTTGATATGGAAATTTTGGGTTCTACTCTAGACGATGCTATAGGAGAAGCTTTTGATAAGTGTGGAAAACGTATGGGTCTTACCTATCCTGCAGGGCCATCCATTGATAGGATTGCAAAAAACGGAGATCCTAATAGATTTTCGTTTCCCATTCCAAAACTCAAGGATTATAATGTAAGCTATAGCGGTGTTAAAACTTCATTTATTAACTTTCTGGCAAATAGTGAACAAAAAGATTCTGATTTTATTGTAAACAACATGGCCGACTTATGTGCCAGCTTGCAATTTACCCTTGTTCAAATAATTCTAACTAAAATTGAATTATTGGCAATGGATAAAAAATTAGATCAAATCATCATTGGTGGTGGAGTTGCTGCTAATTCAGAAATAAGAAATCAATTACAGAAAAAAGCTAAATTAAAAGAATGGGATATTTTTTTACCTCCCATAGAATATACATCTGACAATGCTGCTATGATTGGTATTTCAGCTTATTACAAACTTCAAAAACAATCTTTTGGGAAGCTAACAGATCTTTCTAACGCAAGATTAAAATTTACGCTATGATTCTTTTTTTTGATTTAAACATTTCCGAAAAAACAGAACAATTTGTTTTTAATCGTGACGAAAGTAAACATTTAGCAAAAGTTTTAAGAAAAAATATTGCTGAAACAATAACTGTAACTAATGGAAAGGGCTTAGAATGGACAGGAATATTATCACAGGTTACTGTTCAAAAATCTATTGCAAACCGCACTGCAGTTAAACAACATAAACCTCAGGAAAATAAAATTCATCTGGCTATAGCTCCAACTAAAAACAATAACCGAATGGAATGGTTAATTGAAAAAATTACTGAGCTTGGAATCAGTTCAATCACTCCCATTCTTTGTGATCACTCAGAACGAAAAGTCCTTAAAAAAGAGCGTTTTGAGAAAATTGCTGTTGCAGCTATGAAACAATCTCTACAGTTTTTTATGCCACAAATAAATGATTTAATTAATTTTAATGACTTTATTAAAACTATAGAAAGCTCCTCATTTATTGCATATTGTAAAAACAAATCAAAAGGACTCCTTTCCCAATCAAAACTTGACTCTAATAGTATTACGTTACTAATTGGTCCAGAAGGGGATTTTAGTCTCAAAGAAATAGAGGTTGCAATAAAGAATAAAATAAAACCGATTTCTTTAGGGAATCAACGATTTAGAACTGAAACAGCAGGACTTTTAGCTTGTCATACTGTTTTTCTTAAACAACTTCAAAAAAGTAACTTATAAACTTTCATATATTTAACCTATGGATTCTAAAGAAATATCAAAAGGTATAGTTTGGGCAATACTAAAGATGGCAGGCATAACCATACTATGCTGGTTAATTTTTCAGCTTAAAACACTAATAATATATATTATTATTGCAGGCATTGTAAGTCTTATTGGAAGACCTATTAATCGATTTTTAGTTAAACGTCTTAAAATCAAAAGTATTTTAGCAAGTAGTCTTACTATACTATTTCTTATAAGTGTTATGATAAGTGTTTTTTCGCTTTTTGTTCCTCTTTTAATTCAACAAGGAGAGAATTTATCTCTTTTAGATGTTGACAGTTTGAAAGTGAATATTGAGACTCTGCTTAAAGAAATTAGCTTTCATTTTCAGTTAGACAATAGTTTCTGGAAACAACAATTTGCTGTTGAAAATATTTTTCGAAATGTAAATTTTGGTTTGCTCCCTGAATTGTTTAGTCAAATTTTTGAATTGCTAGGTGGATTTACAATTGGCTTATTCTCTGTAGTATTTATACTTTTCTTTTTTCTTAAAGAGGGTTATTTACAAAAGCGAATTATACTAGCTTTAGTAAACGATAAAATTGTAATAAGAGTAGAAAAATCAATTGAAAAAACAAAAAATCTTTTATCCCGATACTTCCTAGGGCTACTTCTTCAAATTTCTATTTTATTAGTTGTCTACGGTGTTTTTTTAGCGATTTTCAAAGTAGAAAATGCATTTATAATTGCTTTTTTATGTGCTTTACTAAACTTGATCCCATATTTAGGTCCAATTATAGGGGGGTTTCTGATGCTTCTTTTAACAATGAGTAGTTTCATTGAGGCCGATTTTAGTTCTGTGATACTTCCAAAAACAACATATGTTATGATTGGCTTTGTAATTGGTCAATTAATTGATAATTTTTTCAGTCAACCCTTTATATTTTCAAATAGTGTAAAATCTCATCCACTAGAAATTTTCATTGTTATTTTGGCTTCAGGAACCATTTTAGGACCAATTGGGATGATAATAGCAATTCCATTTTACACAACTTTAAAGGTTATTTCACAAGAGTTTTTGTCTGAAAATAAAATTGTTAAATCACTTACCAAAAATTTTTAAACATTCATTATGAAAATTCAATTATACTCTCTATTTATAATATTAAGTTTTTCAACAAATAGCTTCGGACAAAGATTAAATCGAATTGAAAAGAAAATTGTTAAACAGGTTGAAAGCTTAGATAATGAAAGTATTGCTTTTTTAGAACAGGTGGTTAATATTAACAGTGGAACATTAAATCTAAAAGGAGTTAAAGAAGTGGGTAGTGTTTTTATTAAGTCATTTAAAGCAATTGGTTTTGATACCCGTTGGATTGAAATGCCAAGCCAAATGAATCGTGCTGGACATCTATTCGCTTCTTTAAAAGGAACAAAGGGAAAAAAACTATTGTTAATAGGGCATTTAGATACTGTTTTTGAAGAAAACAGTCCATTTCAAAAATTCGAAATTCAGAATGATAGTATTGCATATGGTCCAGGCGCCAATGACATGAAAGGTGGAGACGTAGTTGTACTATATGCTTTAAAAGCACTTTCTGATTTAGGTCTTCTAAAAGATGCTTCTATTACAGTTGCATTCACAGGAGACGAAGAAAGCACTGGCAAACCTTTATCTATTTCTAGAAAAGACTTGATTGATGAAGCAAAAAATGCTGACATAGCACTAGGGTTTGAAAATTCAACAGGTTTCAACAATGCCACTATTGCAAGACGTGGAGCTTCTGGATGGAAGGTAACTGTTGAAGGAAACAGAGCCCATTCTTCAGGAATATTTACTGAAAATACGGGAGCTGGTGCAATATTCGAAATAAGCCGTATTCTAAATTCATTTTATGAAGAAGTAAGAGGTGAAAATTATCTAACTTTTAATCCTGGTTTATTACTGGGAGGAACCTTTGTTGAATTTGATTCTACAAAAAGCAGTGGATCAACTTTTGGAAAATCAAATGTAGTCGCACAAAAAGCTGTTGTTAATGGAGGTTTACGATTTATTTCAGAAAACCAAAAAGAGAATGCTCGAAAAAAAATGAAAAATATCGTCTCTCAAAATTTACCAAAAACCAAATCAACTATATCTTTTACAGATAGTTATCCTGCTATGGGACCTACCAAAGGAAACAAGGCTATTCTCAGTATATTAAACGATGTAAGCTTATCGCTAGATCAAGGCTCTGTTGAAGCTTACGATCCTGGAAAAAGAGGTGCAGCAGATATATCCTTTGTAGCAAATTATGTCGATGGGTTAGATGGTCTTGGAACCATGGGTAGTAAAGCACATACACCAAAAGAAACAGTAAACCTTAAAACAATGAACGCTTTGATCCAAAGAACAGCAGTGTTTATTTATCGATTAATTTTAATTGACTAACAATAATTATCGTAATGATCTTTTTGGTTTTTTAATGCAACTTTAAACTCATCATGAAGATTTTTCACAAGCTCAGCGATAGGCTGAACATTTTTAATAGATGTTACTCCCTGACCTGCTGACCATATTGTTTTCCATGCTTTTGCTTCAGCCTGTGCTGCATCTAACTCGCTACCAAAATCAATTTTTTTAGACTGATTCCATAAATCTTCGGTTATACCCATAGATTCAAGGCTAGGACGAAGAAAGTTTGCACTAACTCCAGAAACAGCTGCGGTATATACAATATCTTCAGCCTTACTATTAATAATCATCTCTTGATAAGCTTTATCAGCCATACTTTCTGTGACATTAATAAATCGAGTACCCATGTAAGCCATATCTGCTCCCATTTGCAATGCAGATGCTATATCATTACCAGTGCTTATACAGCCTGAAAGTAAAATGGTTTTATTAAAAAATCGTTTAATTTCATTAACTAAAGAAATAGGATTTAATGTTCCAGCATGTCCGCCTGCCCCTGCTGCTACTAATATCAAACCATCCACTCCTGCTTCAGAAGCTTTTTCAGCATGGCGTTTTTTAATAACGTCATGATAAACGATTCCTCCATAGCTATGAACAGCATTCACTAAATCTGAAACTGCACCTAGAGAGGTAATAATCAGAGGGACTTTATGTTTTATGCAAATTTCCAAATCAGGCTGTACTCTAGGATTTGTAGGGTGTACTATTAGATTAACTCCAAATGGAGCTGCTTTTTTACCTGTTTCTTTTTCATAAGTTTCTAAAGCTTCTTTAATCTCAATTACCCATTCTTCAAAACCTTCCGTAGAACGCTGATTTAATGCTGGAAAAGTACCTACTATTCCATTATTGCAACATTCAATGACCAGTTTTGGACCTGAAATCAAAAACATAGGTGCAGCGATAACAGGTAGTGTAAGGTTTTCTAAAAACTGAGGTTTCATATTGTTAATTTTTAATTAGTAGCGTCCATTCAAATTCAAAAGTAGAGACTATGTCTCCTTTCTGATTAACTCCAATTGATTTCAACCAAATGGTTTGAGGTTTTTTTGATCTAGTTAATTCGAAAAAAACATCCCTTAACTCTCTTTTTGGAGCACATAAAAAAGTGATTTCTCCAGTAGCCTTTTTAGAAAAATTAGCTTTATTATTCAAAACCAACATGGATATCTTATGATTAGATTTTTGAATTTCATTCATTATAAGTGTTCCGGTTGTCAATTCAGCTGCCATACCTTGAACAGCCCAAAACATTGATTTAAATGGATTTTGATTTATCCAACGATGTTTAACTTTAGCTTCACATAAATCCGACTCAAATTTGGTGACACGAATACCGCACCACCAAACTGAGGGGAGTTTTAAAAAAGTCCAAAGATTAATACGGGAAGGTGTGAAAATCAATTTAATTAAGATATTTTAATGGATTAACGTAATCTAAATTAAAAACTTCTGCAACTTCTTTATAAGTGACTTTGCCATTGACTATATTAAGTCCTTTAAGCAGGGCTTGATTCTCTTTACAAGCTTTCTTCCATCCTTTGTTAGCTAATTGAAGAGCGAAGCTCAAAGTAGCATTAGTTAAAGCCGTTGTAGAAGTATTAGGGACTGCACCTGGCATATTTGTAACTGCATAATGAATAACACCTTCTTTAATTACTGTAGGATTGTCATGTGTAGTAGGTTCACTAGTTTCAAAACAACCACCCTGATCAATAGCAACATCAACAAGAACAGTTCCAGGCATCATTTTTGATAACATATTCTTACTAATTAATTTTGGCGCTTTTGATCCAGGAATTAAAACAGTACCAATTATAAGATGTGATTTTTCAATTTCTTCTTCAAGAGTTAAAGAATTTGAATATATAGGAGTAACATTTGCCGGCATAATACTCTCTAATTCTCTTAAACGATTTAAATTAGTGTCGAAGATAGTTACGTTAGCCCCTAATCCAGCTGCCATTTTTGCAGCTTCAGTTCCAGCAACTCCACCTCCTATAACCATAACATTTGCAGGTTTAACGCCAGTAACGCCTCCCAATAATATACCAAATCCTCCTTGAGGTTTTTCTAAATATTTTGCACCTTCTTGAGTAGCCATTCTACCTGCTACTTCTGACATGGGAATTAATAGCGGTAATTTTCCGTTTTCTTCAACAGTTTCATAAGCTAGACAAACTGCGTTTGTTTTGATCATTGCTTGAGTCAATTTATCACTTGAAGCAAAATGAAAATAGGCAAAAAGTAATTGATTGGGTTGAATTAAAGAATACTCTTGAAAAATAGGCTCTTTAACTTTTATTATCATCTCCGCATTCCTATAAATATCTTCAATAGTATTGATAATATTACACCCTACACTTGAATACGAATAATCAGAAAAGCCACTGAGGATTCCAGCCCCTTTTTGAATTTCAACATTATGACCTGCTTGAATTAATGACATGGCACCAGCTGGCGTAAGCCCTACTCTAGCTTCTTGAGGTTTGATTTCTATTGGAATTCCTATTTTCATCTTAATTTTTTAGAATTTAAAAGAGATTAATATACTTTTCGAATATAAGTAAAAATGAAGAGTTTTTTATTATAAAAAAAATTCCTAAAATTCAGGAAAACTTGAGATGTGAACGCGACAGGATTCGAACCTGTGACCGTCTGCTTAGAAGGCAGATGCTCTATCCAGCTGAGCTACGCGTCCTTTCTTAATCTTTACAATACTTCTGAAAGATTTTAAAGAATTTAAAAAGTTGCAAAAACTCTCTATTTACATAAATAATTGCATAATCTTTAAAAGTACACTTTCTGAAATTTCAATTAACTGATCGCAAATATAATATGATTTTGATTTAAATGAGAGATTAAGATTGAAATAATTCATCTGACTGTAAAGTGTAAAGGGTTTACAGGGTAGCCTGGTTTATTCTTTTGACAATGTTCTTCTTCGTGAGATAGGTGGTTTTTAAAAGTTGGTTTAACCTATTTACGTGGATTAGAAATACCTGAAGATGATATGCTTGTGGTTTAGTAATCTTTATTTTCTTATTTTTATAAATCATGAGCAACGAAAGTATAAGTAAGTTAATTCCGACGATAATTCTTTTAATTCTAGGAATCATTGAATCTCTTGGTGGTTTGTATTTTAATGATAAAAGAACTAAAAATGATCTAACCATTGAACTTATCTCCCTGACTGTTTTACCTACGCTAATTCAACCAGCCATTCTTCTTTTTGTTTTATCTATGATGGACATGTGGTTCCCTTTATATGAAGACTATTTTATAAATAGTTTTTTTTTGTGGCATGTTTCAGTATTTCTAATACTTGATGACTTTACTCAGTATTTATGGCACAGACTTTCTCATAAAAATCCTTTTATGTGGAAATTACATAGACCACATCATGTTGTTGAGGAAATGGGTGTTCTAGTCACTTATAGAAATGCTGTTTTGTATTATGCCTTTATGCCTGGAATCTGGTTCTCTGCCATTTTAATATATCTTGGAATGATTGAAGTTTATTTATATTATCTGCCTATTAAGATGATCGTTATTCTACTCGCGCATAGTGAAGTTAGATGGGATAGGTTTTTATATAAATATAAAATATTACACCCTCTTGCTTGGTTAATTGAGCGAACTATTTCAACTCCTTGCACACATTACGCGCACCATGGATTAACTTCTGAAGATGGAGTTTCTAATCCGAATGGAAACTATGGAAATTTATTATTTTTTTGGGATGTATTATTTGGAACTGCTAAAATAACAAGGAAGTACCCCTCTAAATTTGGTGCTTGGAATAAGATGAAAGAACCTTGGTATATTCAACTATTATTTCCAATAATTCGATCTAAAGATTCTAGAAGTGAACTAAGTTCAATAAAAACAAAGATGGATTATGATCCTTCCAAAGATTATAAGGATTACAATAGTTAGTATAAAAAACAAATTATGATAACAATTAAATCAAAACACAACTCAATACTATACACATTAATAGTAATACTATTGTTAAGTCTTAATTCATGTAGCGAAAAAAAGCAAATCAAGAAGAACTCAAAAAAAGCAAATATCCTTTGGATTTTCTTAGAAGACACCGCACCTTTATTCAGTGCTTATGGAGAGCAATTAATAACAACTCCAAACATTGACAGTTTGGCTAAAGAAGGTGTATTATATACAAACGTGTATATGCCAGCACCTGTATGTTCTGCAAGTAGGTCAAGTATTATTACAGGAATAATGGCTACAACTTTTGGTGCTCAAAACCATCACAGTTCAAGAACTAAAGAATCTGCTATTCATTTACCAAAAGGGCATAAAACGATTCCAGAAGTATTTAAAAAGTCTGGCTATTATACTTTCAACAATGGTAAGGATGATTATAATTTTATGTATGATCGATTGGATTTATACAGTCAAGATTATAAAACACATCCATTATATGGAAAAACAGGAGTGCGTTTAGACTTAACCAAGTTAAAAGACAAACAACCCTTTTTTGGGCAAATACAAATGTATGGAGGAAAAGAAATTTTTTCATCATCCTTTAAAAAACATGTAAAAAACCCTGTTGATAGGTCAAAAATCAAACTACCTCCATATCTACCTAATAACCCCGTTATAATTGAAGAATACGCAAACCATTTAGATGCCATTCAAATTACAGACAATAAAGTTGGAGAGCTTATTCAGAAATTAAAAACGGATAATGTTTTAGACAATACTATAATTTTCTTCTTTTCTGATCACGGAATGAGAATGACTCGAAACAAACAGTTTTTATATGATGGCGGATTAAAAGTCCCATTAATTATTGCTGATTTCACAAAAGCAAATAAAAATTTAATTGGGGGGAGAACGAATACGGATTTGATAAGTGGTCTGGACCTTGGTACAAGCTCTTTAAAATTGGCGGGAATAGAAATTCCTGAGCATATGGAAGGTCAGAATATGTTTAGTGATGAAAAACGTGAATATGTAATTTCTACAAGGGATAGGTGTGATTTTACCATAGACAGAATTAGATCCGTTCGCTCAAAAGAATTTAAATACATTAAAAATTTCTTAACCGACAGACCTTACTCTCAACCAACTTATATGGATGTTGACGGAATTGCCTTTGTAAAAACTATGCACCAATTGCATAAAGATAAAAAACTGAATGAAGTTCAAAATAGATTCATGACAGATTTTAGACCGGCAGAAGAGTTATACAATTTAAATAACGACCCTTTCGAGTTGAACAATTTAGCAACAAACCCAGCTTACAAAACTGTTTTAAGAAAATACGCGGGTGTCTTAAATGATTGGATTAAAAAGACAGATGACAAAGGGCAATATCCTGAAGATGAAGAAAATTTAAAATTAATGTTAGGTGTTTGGGGAGAATATGCTGTCAATCCAGAATATGAGCCATTAAAGAAGAAATACCCAAAGTTAGCTGGCTCACAATTTTATTTAAAAAGTGAGTCTTTTAAGACTGTTTCATTCACAACTTCTAATAAATAAAATCAATGCTGAATTAGAGGGTTTAATCATCGTCTTCGTTTCCAAATGGTTTTATCTGAGGGATAATAAAAGAATTTTGGGTTAAATGAAACAGGACAGGAAAAGCCAAATAGCTATAATTAAATTAGCAGATGCTTGGAAAAATGCTTCTTGGGAATAATTGTTTTCAGAGGCAACAATCAATATATCCTCCTTGGGGAAGGTACTAAAACAACTGTTAAACAATAACATTAAAACAAAAAACCAATATCTATTCATTATTGATTTAAAAAGAATTAACATATCCATATTAAAAGTTTTTTGTAAGTTTATTTATATAATCAATAAAATATATTATGAATAAAATATTAAATCAAATTTTGGATTTACCTCATATGGTGAATCAAAAACTTCCAAAAAACAATTTTAATGCTATAGTGGAAGGTTCAGAAGGCTCCTTTGGAAGCTGGGCAGGAACTTTTTATAAGATTGGCGCTTTAGTTCTTCTTCTTGGAATGTTAATCGGTGTAATTACTGGAGGAATAGACGCTATTAACTCTGCAAGTGGCCTTGGAAAAGGTACCGCTGTTGTTTGTATGCTTATTTTAATATACGCAGCGTTTCCAATTGCTCAAACCGTAAGATCAGCCGGAGATAGTTTAGCTGGTTCCAAAAGCGGAGTCGTAGATTTCTTTTTTAGAGATCTTATTGTAGCCAATATCAAACTGGCAGGTCATGCTGGAGCTTTAGTCGCTTTATTTGGAGCATTTTGCGCTACATTGGGATGGCTGTTAATGGGCACAGACCCAAATATTTCTATTGCTCCTGAATTATTTACTGGAATAGCATATTCTGTTAGCCTACCTATTAATGCTGCTGCTGAATTTTTATCAATGATTCGCTTGGATTTTGTAGGAGGAGTACTGAAGGACTTTAGCGCTATGGATGTTACTGGTTCAGACGCTTCTGGTTATAACATAGAAGGACTTGTAGCTGTTGGATGGAAATATGTTCAAGTTACAATTGTATTAGTAAAATTATATGTTTCTCTAGCTATTTATAATTTCCTTTATGGGCTTTTGAGTTCTTTATCTAGGTGGATAAAAAATCCATCTCTTCCAATCAAAACAAGTTGATTACAAGAACTATTAAATGTTTATGATTAAAAGTAAAAATCATGAGAGGCTAGTTCTTCATTAATTAGTTTGAAATTACAAAAAAACCTTTACAAACGTGAAGGTTTTTTTTTACATAAACTTTATTATTGAGTAAAAATAGATTCGTAATCGTGAGATAGGTAAGTGTTTTTAAAAAGTTAGTTTAACCTATTTACGAGGATTAGAAATACCTGAAGAGGATATAAATTAAATAACTTTATTAATTCCTTTAACCAGGGATATAAAAAAATTCCCTAAACTTAATTAGAGGGGAATAACTTAAAGGTGTGGCTGGGTTATATTAAAAGCAACTATTAATTCAAAATTATCGATTCTTTATTTATTTATTCACCATAAAGAATTTCAGGAGTTTATTGTTTAATATAATTTAATATTGATTCTACTCCAAACTTTATTTTTAATATATATTATCTTTGAATATGGGATTAACAAATAATGATATTTTTAAGAAACTTCGTGTAGCACACAAGCTAAGGGATGATGAAATTGTTGAAATCTGTGACTTAGTTGATTATAAGATTTCTAAATCCGAACTTGGAGCATTTTTTAGAAAAGAAAGCCACGAAAAGTACATGGAATGTGGTGATCAAATCTTACGTAATTTCTTAAATGGGTTAATCATTCATTTAAGAGGACCTATGGATAAGACAAAATAACATCATAAAGCGGAAAAGGTTTAATAAGTTATTATCTATACTAAATTCACAACCTATCTTTATTAATCACTTTGTTTTGAATAGATAGACTCCCCCATTCATTGATTTTTAAATCATCTAATTCTTTTTGATCAAAAGGGTTTTCTATGTAATCTTGAACATTGTATAGAGCCATAAGAACAAAACTGACTGCTAATAAAAACAACAAAGAAATGGTGCTAAAAAGATTCAGGTAATAGCTGTTAAGGATTGATTGAGAATTATAAAAAAATAGTGAAAAATATATAAATAACAAGCAATATTTTTTAAGTGATATAGGAAGTTCCGTGAATTTTAATACCGCGGATCTTCTCTGCAGAAAGAAAAAGTTCATTTTTTACTCTTATTAGACTGTCCTTTTCCCTTTCATTGAAAAGTTTTTTGTGTGATCAATACTAATATTGATTTTATGAAGATAATCTATAATTAAAAACCGATAAAATAGCCTTTACAGTTGTTTTGAAAGAATTTTGCATATTAAAATGGATAATTGTTTTTTATAAAAAACTTGAGTGGTTCAATAAATAACCTATTAAAATTCCTAGAATCTGGAATATCATTCTTATTTTGATCTATACTAAAACTTGATTTTGTTGAATATCTTGCATACCAGAATAAGAATAAAACTATTATTGTAATACATATTACTACTATTAAAACGGTATCTATCATTAGAGTATCTTTTGATTTATTATTGAGCGTTTAATTCTGATCTCTTATAATTGCAATATTTCTAAAACTAAATTTTCATTTCGTTTTAGTTTCATTTTTTTTCTGATACTACACCGCATATTATCTAAAGTACTTTTTGATACTTCAGCAAGTTGAAGCATGGTCTGGAAAAATATTTTCGAAAAAAAATCATTCATAATCCTATCTTTATTTCACAATAATATATGTTTAAAACCACATGAAGCAAGTGTCAACTACTTTAAAATTAATGTATTGGAATAAATAAACTCACTTTAAGCTATTATAACTTGAAGATCCTATTTAAAAATGATTCC